>Ga0302309_10000698_pt1 | contig 36517 bp, 36 predicted proteins | sample III_Palsa_N1_1_FD_200453 | JGI IMG/M metagenome (GOLD analysis project Ga0302309, IMG submission 200453) | Peat permafrost microbial communities from Stordalen Mire near Abisko, Sweden - III_Palsa_N1_1 | ecosystem: Environmental > Terrestrial > Soil > Palsa > Peat permafrost | place: Sweden...
CCCTTTCCGGTGTCCCCGCCGGAAATCTTGCAAATCATACACCCCCATTTCCGGTGTCCTCACCGGAAATCTTACAAATCATACACCCCATTTCCGGTGTCCTCACCGGAAATCTTACAAATCATACACCCCCATTTCCGGTGTCCTCACCGGAAATCTTACAAATCATACACCCCCATTTCCGGTGTCCTCACCGGAAATCTTACAAATCATACAAATAACAAAGGCCGCTTCAATGAGCGGCCTTTGCATTATATAAAAAGCTAAATTATAACTTACCTATTTCCTGAACCAAGTCGATCAGTTTGTTTGAATAGCCCCATTCGTTATCATACCATGATACCACTTTAACAAAGTTATCATTCAGTGCTATACCTGCTTTTGCATCAAATATCGATGTGCGGGCATCTCCTTTAAAATCTTCTGATACTACTTCGTCTTCGGTATAACCTAAAATGCCTTTCATAGCGCCTTCAGATGCTTCTTTCATGGCTGCTTTAACATCCTCATAAGTGGCAGGCGTTTTTAGGCGAACGGTTAAGTCAACTACGGATACGTCAGCAACAGGAACGCGGAATGACATACCGGTCAGTTTACCCTTCAGCTCAGGAAGAACTAAACCAACTGCTTTAGCAGCACCGGTTGATGAAGGGATAATGTTCTGGTATGCACCGCGACCGCCTCTCCAGTCTTTAGCCGATGGGCCGTCAACTGTTTTCTGGGTAGCAGTAACCGCGTGGATAGTGCTCATTAAGCCTTCTTCAATACCGAATTTATCATTCAATACTTTAGCAATCGGAGCTAAACAGTTGGTGGTACATGAAGCGTTTGAAACGATAGTTTGATCAGCTTTCAGTTCCCAGTGGTTTACACCCATAACAAATGTTGGGGTATTATCTTTTGCAGGGGCGCTCATTACTACTTTCTTAGCGCCAGCGTCTATGTGTTTTTGAGCAGTTTCAATAGTTAAAAATAAACCGGTCGATTCAATAACAACTTCAGCGCCTACTTCACCCCATTTAAGGTTTGCAGGGTCTTTTTCGGCAGTAACGCGGATGGTTTTACCGTTTACTACCAGGTTGCCGCCTTCAACAGCAATAGTGCCATTGAACTGGCCGTGGGTCGAATCATATTTTAGCATATAAGCCATATAATCCGGCTCAACAAGGTCGTTAATACCAACAATTTCAATGTCGGGCCTTTCTACTGCAGCCCTGAAGGCTAAACGACCGATACGGCCGAAGCCGTTAATTCCTATTTTCATGATTTTTTAGTTTTATTAGTTTCTGTTTATATAGTACGTTAGTAAATTATTTATAGGTTCTTTTATAATGTTTCCGATGGTAATATCAGCTTCTTCTGCGGCGTGGTGCAAGTGGTTCTGGAAGTTGGCAGCTACCGAACCCGCGAAGTGCACAACTGCTTCGGGATGTTGTTTATGTAAAGGTAATAAATAGGTATTAATTAGCTTGCTAAATCCTTTTATTATTACATTTTGCAGATACTTGTCGTGCTGGTTCTCCAAATAAAAATCGTTGAACGAGCTTAAAAAAAGCGCCGGTTGCTTTTGCCTATACACTTTTTCGAGCAGGTTTGAGCGGTCGGCATCGTAGCGTTTGGCGAATTTTTTTCGCAAGTTTTCGGGCAGTGTTTCGTCCATAAAACCTTTAATGAGTTGCCTGCCCAGCCAGTTGCCCGAACCCTCGTCGGCAAGTATATAACCCAGGCCGTAATTGTTCGGTTTTACCCGCCTGCCATCATACCACGCTGCATTTGATCCGCTACCGCAAACAACCACAATTCCCGGCGAATTTTTACAGCAGGCTATGGCTGCGCCAACAATATCATGCTCCACGGATATTTTTGCAAATTTGAAAAATGCTGCAAAAGCGCCGGATATAGTTTTTTTAAATTCTTCTGTTGAGGTGCCCGCGCCAAAAAAGTAAATGCGTTTTACCTCTTCGGCGTGATGGATAAGGTTGATGTTTTTGCCAAGCAGTTGCAATATGCTCTTCTCATCGCTGAAATAGGGATTTATGCCATTTGTCCTGAACGAGGCTACGGTTTTCTCCTTGTCGGCTAACCGCCAGTGGGCATAGTGCGATCCGCTATATACAACTGCAATCATTTATATTTTCTCAGATAGATAGTATATGTGCCATCTCCATCAGATCTTCTTCCAGTTTAAATTCGTGGTTATTTAATGCTTCTTCCAGGTCTGTCAATAATATTTCGTTCGCGCGCAGGCCCACCATCTTTTGTGTTTCGCCCCTTAAAAGGGCGTTAACTGCTGCATAACCTAAACGGCTGCCCAAAATACGGTCGAAACTCGATGGGCTGCCACCGCGCTGCAAGTGACCAAGTATAGTCACTTTTATATCATAGTTAGGAATTTCTTTACCAACAGTCTTTGCAATATCATAAGCGCCGCCGTGTTTATCGCCCTCGGCAACAATAACGATGCTGGATGATTTGGTATTGAGGTGCCCGTTCTTAAGACTATCTATCAGTTCTTCAATAGCTGTTTCCTTTTCAGGCAATAAAATAGCTTCTGCTCCGCATGATATACCGGCCCGCAAGGCTATCGCGCCTGAATCCCGGCCCATCACTTCAATAAAAAATAAACGGTCGTGCGCGTCGGCTGTGTCGCGTATTTTGTCGATAGCTTCAATAACGGTATTGGTTGCCGTATCAAACCCCAGCGTATAAGTAGAGCCGTACAGGTCATTATCGATCGTACCGGGTACACCGATGACTGCAATATCAGGATATTTTTTTGAGAAACGGAGCGCACCGGTAAAAGTACCATCGCCGCCAATGGCAACCAGCGCATCGATATCATGGGCTTTTAAGTTGCGGTATGCTGTTTCCATACCTTCATCGGTACGGAACTCGAGGCAGCGGGCTGTTTTTAAAATAGTACCGCCAAGGTTTAGGATATTACTTACCGAACGCTTGTTCATTTCGTACATATCGTTCTCGATAAGCCCCTTATAGCCTTGTTTTATCCCTACAACGTTTAAGTTGTTATAGATAGCAGTACGTACAACGGCCCTTATACACGGGTTCATCCCGGGGGCATCACCACCGGAAGTAAGCACCGCGAGTTTTGAAATTTTTTGCATCTTTACAACACCCTGTTAACGCCACGAAGATAGTGTGTATAATTTACACATTAAATTTTATTTATTTTTTTTGGATTATCATTTAACGCTCTATCTTTAAATTTATTTATATTTTAATTTTAAATTCTTGGAAATACAACTACCTCATTTCGATTCAGTTTTTTCAACGGATTGTGTGATTTTCGGATTTGAAGCTGGAGAGCTTAAAGTGCTTTTAATTGAGCGTAACGAGGAACCTTTTAAAGACTGGTATGCGTTGCCGGGCAACATAGTAAAGATTGACGAAAGCGTTGATGCTGCTGCTGCTCGTATTTTATATGAGCTAACCGGCCTGCACGATATACACATGCGCCAGTTTCATACTTTTGGCGAACTGAACCGCCACCCGCAAGGCCGGGTAGTTACGATAGGTTATTTTGCGCTGATACGCATTGGCGGCCAAAAGGACCTTGCCCCTATTACCCAATATGCACGTAAAGCATTCTGGCACCCGGTAAACGACCTGCCTAAACTGGCTTTCGACCATACGGAGATATTCCAGCGCGCCTTTAAAAAAATACGCGCCAAAATGAATTACGAGCCGATAGCTTTTGAACTGTTGCCGGAAAAATTCACGCTTACCCAATTGCAATCGTTGTACGAGGCCGTATTGAGCAAAAAACTCGATAAGCGTAACTTCCGCAAAAAAATGCTCAGCTATGGTTTTTTGAAGGAACTTTTAGAAAAGCAGAAAGGTGTATCATACCGGGCGGCAAAGCTATATAAGTTTGACCGTAGGAAGTATCAGAAGATATTCCAAACGGAGTTGGCAGCGCAAGCGTAGTTAGAGGTTAGTTAATTGGAGTTTAGAGATTAGGAACTACTTGAGAAAAAAAAAGATGTACCGATAAGCACATCTCTTTTTTGTTTTATCTGTAGTTGATATTTATAGGCTAACCTTTTTCCTAATCTCTAATCAACTAATCTCCAATCTCTAAAGCTGAGTCGGCGCCAATTCCAAATGGTATTTAACCAGGTCATCTATAGGTGAGCGGATAATGCGGCCAACGGTCATGCCGTTTTCGGTGGCAACTTCTTCCAGCACATTCCTGAAGTTATAGCCTACAGAGCCGATACAGTTGAAAGTGTAGTTTTTAAAATCGGGGTAATGGGTAACCAGGTTACGGAAGAAATCCTCGAACGAGGTGCGTACTATACCGCGTGAGTATTCGATATTTACAATATTATCATAAACAAACTTGCTGAAACTTGCGCAAAAACGGTTGGCGCGTGGCTGCGTATAAACAGCATCGTTCACATCATCAGGTGTAAGTTTAAAAGTTTCCCAAAAAACTTTGCGTACTTCATCAGGCATATAACCGCGTACGTAATCGGTCAGCAGTTTTTTACCAATGTAGCAGCCACTGCCTTCATCGCCTAAAATATAAGCGCCCGAATCTATATTCATGGTTATTTCGCGGCCATTGTATATACATGTGTTAGTACCGGTACCCAATATGGCAGCAAAGCCTTCGGTGGTGCCTAATAATGCTCTTGCGGCGGCAAGCAGGTCGTGACCTATATAAATTTTTGCTTTTGTAAAAACGGCCTGCATGGCTGTTTCAACTATCTGGCGTTTGTCGGCTGTTGAGCAGCCTGCACCGTAATAATTCACTTCAGTAATCAAATCCCTTTCCAGGTCGGTAGGAAGGCTTTCATTTAATGAATTAATAATGTATTCCTCGTTTGAAAAAAATGGATTATACCCTTCTGTGTTAAAATAAACTTTTTTTCCTTCTTCTGTTACCAGGCACCAGTTTGTTTTAGTAGATCCGCCGTCAGCAATTATGACCATAAATATTGTTTTTAAAAAAATCGGATAAAAGTATGATTTACTTATTGTAAAAAGAACACTTTGCTCTATTTAAAAGTAAAAAATTAATTAAGCATCAATTCGCACATGTATGTACAATCAAATTATCATTAAAAAAACTCTGAAATTTTTGATTTACCGAGTAATTTTCCTGCAAAATCGATTTTACATTGGTCAGTGTAAAACTTTACGCGCTAATCGCGCTATGCAATTTTATGCAATTATATGTATTTACGTGAATATTTAGCGCTCAATTTTATCCTTTGTGATAAAAGTATATCATTATTAGGTATAAAACCATCAACACCTGACAATTATACCCTGATTGTTTTCAGGCAGACGTTTTTTTTATAACGTTGATAAGCCCCCGGTTCCATTTTGCTGAATGTAAAAACGCTTTGCTATCCAGCCATCCGATTAAAAAAACGGTTATGATAACCCCTATGGCCGAGCCCGCCGTAACATCTTCAAAAAAATGCTCGCTTAAATACATACGCGAGTAGCCCACTAGTATAGCAACAAGCAAAAGGGGCAGTCCCCACAATTTATTTTTGCACCAGTAAGTGATAAGCAGGGCTGTGGAAAACGCCGTAACGGTATGGCCCGATGGAAAGCTATGCAGGCTGAGTATATCAACCCCTTTTACAAAATGTATGTGGCCAAGTTGGCTTTGAAAGTATAATTTAGGCCGGGGCGCATCAAAAATATGCTTGATTATTTGTGCCGAGATGGATGTAACCGCGTAAACTACTGCCATTAAAAATGCCCGGCCATAATTAAAAAAAAGCAGGATTAGGGCCAAAGTTACCGTTGTCCAGCCGTTGCCGAGGTCGGTAAAATAAGGCGCCAGCGCATCTGCAATGGGGTAATTATGTGCATTAACGGCAAAGTATATCTGCTCGCGGGTAAACAGCAGTTTAATGGTTAGACAGGCGCATAAAACCACCAGGTAGGGTATAAAAAAGAACCTCACCTTATATAAAACATCTTTTGTATTTATTTTCATTAAAATAATTTGTTTTTTAATGGTAATGAAGCTATCATGAGCTTATTTATTTTGTTTTTTAGCGGTAGCTCATGATGGTTTCACCGGTGCAAAGTAAGCATATAGTTATAGCCTGCAAAAAAATGCTTATGTTTGGTTCAGCAGTGTAAACACATTTATGTCCAAAAGTATATTCCGTACCAAATCTGTTGAAAAAATATTGGCCGATGTTAAAAGCGGCTACGGCGACCATGATAACAGCCACAGCCTCACCAAAGCATTAAACGTTAAAGACCTAACCCTCATGGGCATTGCTGCCATTGTGGGCGCGGGCATATTCTCAACCATAGGTTTAGCCTCGTTTAACGGTGGGCCCGGTGTTATCATACTGTTCATTATTACCGCAGTAACCTGCGGTTTTTCGGCACTTTGTTATGCCGAGTTTGCCTCGCGCATACCGGTTGCCGGCAGTGCTTATACTTATGCCTATGCTTCGTTTGGCGAACTAATCGCCTGGATAATCGGCTGGGACCTTTTGATGGAATATGCTATCGGAAACATAGCAGTCGCCATATCGTGGAGTACATACTTTGTGAATTTAGTCGACAGCCTTTATATCCATATCGGTACGTTTTACCTTCATTTTCATATCCCTGCCTATTTCACAACCGATTATTTGAGCGCGTTCAAAGCGCATGAGCAGGTAGCCCAGCTAACGGCAGCGCATAAACCCGGGGATATTACCAGCGACCTTATAGAAAGCGCCAAAGCCTGGACCACGGCGCCGAGCATTGGCGGCATCAAGCTAATAGCCAATTTACCCGCCCTGCTGATAGTAGTGGCAATTACCTACCTGGTATACATAGGCATACGCGAAACAAAAAAGGCTACCAATGCAATGGTTATATTAAAAATAGCTATTGTACTAGTGGTAATAGCAGTCGGCTTTTTTTATGTTACACCGGCCAACTGGCACCCGTTTATGCCCAACGGTTTCGGCGGGGTAATGAAGGGTGTATCGGGGGTGTTTTTTGCTTATATCGGGTTCGATGCCATATCAACTACTGCCGAAGAATGCGACAAGCCCCAGCGCGACCTGCCCCGGGGCATGATCTATTCGCTTATTATTTGTACCGTACTTTATGTACTTATAGCATTGGTATTAACCGGCATGGTAAACTATAAAAACCTTGCCGTAGGCGACCCACTGGCGTACGTATTTAACCAGGTCCACTTAACCAGCCTCAGCGGCGTCATATCCTTCAGCGCGGTTATCGCAACCGCCAGCGTGTTGCTTATATTCCAGCTGGGCCAGCCGCGTATATGGATGAGCATGAGCCGCGATGGGCTGTTGCCAAAAGCATTTTCGCGTATACACCCAAAATACCATACACCTTCATTCTCCACCATTGTTACGGGGTTTGTAGTTGCCATACCGGCGCTGTTCGTAAACCTTACCGTGGTTACCGACCTTACCAGTATAGGCACCCTTTTTGCATTTGTGTTAGTATGCGGCGGTGTATTGCTGTTGCCGCGCGAGGCTGCTTTGGCAGGCAGGTTCAGGCTGCCTTATGTCAATTCAAAATGGATAGCTCCAGTGGTATTCATTGCGGGCGTATATTTCTTCAGGCACGATATTGTTAATTTATTTTCGGGCGCGAACGCTCATGAGAATTTCCCTTTCTTCCTGTTTATCATTTTGTCGGCAGTGCTTACCGTTCTGGCTTTTGTTAAAAACCTGTCGCTGATACCTGTTTTAGGCCTCCTAAGCTGTTTTTATTTAATGACCGAACTTGGCTACCTCAACTGGATACGCTTTTTGGCCTGGCTTTTAATAGGCCTGGTTATCTATATCAGTTACAGCTATAAGCACAGCAAACTGGGCGGAACGGTATCGGCCAGTCATATAAAGTCGGTGAGCATTGCAAAATGGGGGGCGCTTTTAGCTACGATAGCCGCAATTACATTTTACTGGCACAAAGATATTTTAGCGCTTGTATTTTATGGAATAGTGGCCGCATCCATAGGCTTTGTATTCACTTACCTGGTGGCTGCGTTAATATTTAGGGAAACTAGCCCAAAAACAACATAAGCATATCAATTACAAAAAATACTACCTATGCCGCAGCAATTCGACTTTATAAACCTCACCGGGCTGCTTGCGGCCTTTTGCACCACCATATCCTTTTTACCGCAGGCAATAAAAACCATACGTACAAAGGATACTTCGGCCATATCGCTGCCCATGTATGTGCTTTTTACGGGGGGAACGGTCTTATGGCTGATCTATGGTATTTTATTCAAATCGCCCCCGGTTATGATCGGTAATTTCGTAACACTGGTGTTTGCCAGCATTATCCTCGCCTTTAAAATAAAATACAAGTAATGTGAAACAGGAATCAAGAGGCAAGAATCAGGAAAAAGCAGCGGATGATCACCAAATTGCAATGTGGGAATTGATTTTATTATTTAAACTCTTGCCTCATAAAAATAGTTTTATAATTCTTTCGCAAAAGCCAGTTCAAGCGTCCCATCCTGGTAGGTTGGCATAAGCATGGTGCTCCGGCCGCGCTTATCTTTATGGGTGAGCCAGTTGCGGATATATGGATAGATGAGATAAGATGCCTTTGTAGACAATACGCCAACCCCCGCCCCTGCCACTACATCGCTAAACCAATGATCACGGTTATACATTCGGAATATGCCGGTTGTTACGGCGATCGAATAACCAATTACAGTATATACAGGCGACTTCTCCGAATACTCCTGTGCCAGGAACTCGGCCCCCATAAAAGCAACCGCAGTGTGTCCTGAAGGAAAAGAAAGGTAATCTTTTTTATTAGGCCGCAAACGATGGGTTGAATATTTGGTAACTTCACCCGTTAATGCTACTATTCCACCCGAGAGGCCTAATAAAGCTGTACGGTCTATAAACGTGTTCTTGCCTTCAACACCAACTAAATCCAGGCCATATACCATTGCGATAGGCGCAAACAAAAAATAACTTTCCGCGTTCGTTTGAAAATCAGCATTGGTCCGCTGGGTTACACCGTAAAAATAATAATCAACACGCCTTACCGGCTGAAAAATAAATGACGAAACGCCATAAGTTATGGCAACGGCAGGCGGTATAAGCGATAAAGGATTGCTGTGGAGCTTTTTTACGGTATCCGGGGCGGTGAACAGGTCTTTTTTTATGGTATCGGCTATGTCCTTTTTTGCACCATCTGTAGTATTTACCTGCGCTTTTGCAGCAAATGAAAAGATGCAAAAGAGCACAACGTATATATACTTTATAGGGTTGTTTGTTATCGTCACCCCGTAAATATGCGATAAGATTCTGTACAAAAGCTGAATTTATTTATATTAATTTAACATAATATCGAGGCTATTTCTAATGTTTTATCCTGCTCAATTCAACGGTTTCCGGCGCAGCCAGCATTAGCGGAACTTTTTCAATGGTAACAAAGCTCAAATCGAGGCCAAAACCACGCTCTTCGGACAAACTCATCTTCTTTAACAATTTATAATAAGCCATAATAAAGCTCTCATATAACGACAGGTTATGCGACTTTGAAAGTATCTTCTCAATCACTACAAACCTGAAATCGCCTACTATCTTATGCTTATTGAGCGAAGTATATTTACTGGTGATATCAACCTCGCCATTTTTAACCAATTCTTCAACCACTTTCCTAAACAGGAGGTTTATCTGCTGTTCCACACGAAAACCTAATTTAAAGTCGATCCGGATGAGTTTGTTCGGCACTAAAAAATCAACCTCGTATTCGCGTTTGTACGGCTCATCCACCACATCAACATGCACCAGCCAGTATACATCGGCACGTTTAGGCTGCTTTTGTAAGATGGAATAAATGATCTTCGATTCTATTTCCGTATCAAAATTTGCGCTGGTTAGGTAAACAAGTTGCGAGGCGTATTTAGGTACCGATTCATCATCACTCAACTCTTTAATAATATTGAAATAATCATCTATCTCGATAAATTTAACATACCGGTTCCTGATCTTTCGCGCAGTATGCCATGTCCACATAACAGAGAAAAGCACTAAGCCTACCGATAAGGTAAACCAGCCGCCATGAACGAATTTGAACAGGTTACTTGATAGGAACGTAATTTCTATTGTGAGATAAACTATTAAAAATATAACGATAAGATAACCAGGCAACTTTCTTTTTTTCAGATAGCGCGATACCAGTATCGTAGTCATCAGCATGGCTACAGTTATACTTAAGCCATAGGCAGCCGTCATCCGGTCTGAATGTCTAAACAGCAAAACAACACCTATACAGCCTGCGCAAAGCAGCCAGTTAACGCTCGGCACGTATAGCTGCCCTTTTTGTTCCGATGGGTAGTTGATGCGTACCTTGGGCCACAAGTTCAGCCTTACCGCTTCTGCGATCAGCGTAAATGACCCTGAGATCAACGCCTGGCTGGCTATAATAGTAGCAACCGTTGCTATGCCTATACCAAACAATAAGAACCACTGCGGCATAAGTGCATAAAAAGGATTAAATTTATCCAGGTTCATTGCCCTGCCGTTATGCTGCAGCAGCCATACGCCCTGGCCCAGGTAATTAAGCACCAGGCAGGTTTTAACATATATCCAGCTTACACGGATGTTGCTGCGCCCGCAATGGCCCAAATCGGAATATAGCGCCTCGGCGCCTGTTGTACAGAGGAAAACCGCACCTAAAATAATGAATGCATGCGGATCGGTAAACAATAAATGAATGCCGTAATACGGGCTTAATGCCTTAAATATCCAGGGCATTTGTACTATGTAAGTCATACCCAAAATACCCATCATGCTAAACCAGATGAACATAATAGGCCCGAATGCCCTGCCTACCAGCGATGTACCGAATTGCTGAATAATAAATAGCCCCGCCATAATACAAATTACTATGCTCACTGTTGGTATATGCGGGTAAAGCGGCTCCAACCCTTCGATAGCAGATGAAATAGAGATTGGCGGGGTAATAATACCATCGGCAAGCAATGCGCAACCACCTACAACAGCAGGGATTACCAGCCATTTCGCCTTACGCCTGACCAGCGAAAACAGCGAAAATATACCGCCTTCGCCCTTATTGTCAGCCTGCAATGTTATCACTACATATTTTATAGTGGTTTGCATAGTGAGCGTCCAGAAAATAAGGGAAATGCCCCCTAAAATAATATTATCTGAAATAATGTGATCGCCGACAATGGCTTTGAAAACGTATAGCGGTGAGGTACCGATATCGCCGTAAATTATACCTAAACTGATAAGCAGCCCGGGGACTGTTAGTTTTCGCAGATCTATATTACTTGACACCTTTTGTTTGTATGACGTAAAAATATTAAAAAAAATTAATCAGACCCTTTTTTTGTTGTCGAACGTATAAGTAGTAACAGATCAATCGACAAAAGTGTGTTTTGTTAAAAATTGTTAAAAACAATTGTTAATAGATTAAGATTTGAATTGATGCGCGACTTTATTTATATTTTTGCATAATTATTCACCGGATAAAGGGATGAGGCGAAACATTACTTACAAATTTTCATGGATCTTAGCAATTACAGCGTTAATTGTCATGAATTTTGGTTTCGCTTATGGTAGCCTGTCAACCAAGGATACCACCTATCTTCACTTCCATAAAAAAACCAAACAATCCGTTCTTAAGAATGGCCTTTCATTTTCGTTACCGCCGTTAAAGCCCGGAATTGTTTCCACAGTTAAAATAACCGTGCCAAAGGCCGATGATAAGTTGCTGCAGGATGTTGACGTGTACCCTAACCCTGTTAACCCTACTACCGATCAGCTCAATTTTAAGTTCACCCTCTCGCACAACTCAAATGTTACCATTAAAATAATGGACGTGCTGGGCAACACTGTGCTTACCGTTGCACAGGAAAGGTTTGATATGGGCGATCAGAAATACAGTATTTCTATAGCCAACAAACTATCGCGCGGCTTTTACTTCGCCCGCATCTCCGCCGGTACCGAAACCGTTATCAAAAGGGTGAGTATTTATTGATCCCGATCCAAAGACATCTTTTTTAAAATCAGTCGCCAATTTTCGACTAAAGTCTTTCCTCCTGTTTGTTACTTTCCGCCCCATAAAGTGGCTGTTGCACAACTAAACAGCTTTGCAGAGGGACGCAAAAGTACCTGCTGAACCCTTGGAGATTCGTATATAGACAAACTGATAGTTAGAAGTTAATGTACATTCAACTCTTAACGCCTCAAAATAATTTTAAGAAACTGTTTTTTGAAATTCATTAGTCGTGCAACAGCCACTAAATGGGACGGCAATGATTTTGAGTGTCCTTTTCATTATTGCCGTTCGGCTTTAGCCAACGGTTAACTCTAAAGTGATTAAATTGGCTTTAGCCACATTCTCGCCTATAATAATTTAAAAGTCATTTTCCTTATCTAATCACCGTTCACTAATCACCAATTACTACCCACTAATCAACCTAAATGGTTATTTTCGCACCTATGAAAATCATCGCCATAGGCCGCAATTACGCCGAGCACGCCAAAGAGCTGAACAACCCGGTGCCAACCATCCCGGTTATATTTATGAAACCGGATACCGCGCTTTTAAAGGACAACAAACCATTCTATCACCCCGATTTCTCGCAGGACGTTCACCACGAGATAGAGGTTGTATTGAAAGTATCCAGGGAAGGCAAACATGTAAGCGAAAAGTTCGCGGCCAATTATTATGACGAAATAGGTTTGGGAATTGATTTTACCGCCCGCGACATCCAAAGCCGCCATAAGGAAAAAGGCCTGCCCTGGGAACTGGCCAAAGCGTTTGACGGATCAGCGCCCATAAGTGCATTTTTGCCGAAAGCTGAATTGGGCGACCTGTATAATTTAAGTCTCCGGCTGGATGTTAACGGCGAGACACGCCAGGACGGCAATACCAAAGACCTGTTATTTTCATTCGAGCGCATCATCGCTTTTGTATCGCAATACATCACGCTAAAAAAAGGCGACCTGATATTTACCGGTACGCCGCCGGGCGTTAGCAAGGTAAATGTTGGCGACAGGCTCGAAGGTTATTTAAACGGCAACAAATTGCTCGATTTTTATGTTAAATAGGCATGGTGAAAAAGTTTTCCTTCTGCCTTCTGCTTATTTCCGGTTTGTTTTTAAGGGTTAAGGCGCAAAACCCTGTTGCCACACAGCAATATCCAAAAAATTATTTTCGCTACCCGCTGGACCTGCCGCCAAAAACGGTAGGCTCCTTTGGCGAGTTGCGGCCAAACCATTTCCATGCCGGGCTCGATTTTCGCACTAACCAGCAGGACGGCTATCCTGTTCACGCTGCCGCCGATGGTTTTGTATCGCGTTTAAAAGTGCAATTCGGCGGTTTTGGCAACGCGGTGTACATTACCCATCCCAACGGCTATACTACGGTTTACGGCCACCTGAGAAATTTCAACCCCGAGCTGGCCCAGCTGGTCCATAGCTATCAAATACAACAAAAAAACGACCAGGTGGACCTTAACCTGCTGCCGCTGCAGTTTCCGGTAACCAAAGGCCAGGTTATAGCTATATCCGGCCATACCGGCGCTGTCGCAGGCCCGCATGTGCATTTCGAGATCAGGGATACCCAAACTGAACAAACCATTAACCCGCAACTGTTTGGATTAGTACTGCCGGACGAAATACCACCTGTTTTAGGCACCGCCTGTGTTTACCATTTCAACGGCGCGCCTTTCAGCGAAAAAACCGGTCGCGACCTGCTGGCGGTAGTGGGGGCAAATGGCCATTATCGCCTCTTAAAACCGCATGTTATCGATGTAAGCGGCGACACTGGTTTTGGCATTACAGCTTATGATATCAACAATACCTCGCCAAACCATAACGGCGTGTATTCTATTGAGTTGATAGTCGACGGTAAAACGGTTTATACCTTCGCGGCAGAGCGCTTTGCCTTTGACGAAACACATGCCATCAACGCTTATATCGATTACCCGGAGTTTTTAAGGGCGGATAAGTTTATTCAAAAATGTTTTGTGCCGCCGGGCAGTAGGCTAACGCTCTACCCGCAATCCATTAACCGCGGGGTGGTAAATTTCACCGGCGATTCTGTTCATGATGTGGAATATGTAGTGAAGGATATTGTTGGCAATACATCAACCCTCAATCTAAAGGTAAGATCAATCAACAATACGCCCCACGTTGTCTACAAACCCACCGGAACACTATTTCACTACGACCAAACCAATACTTACAGCACCGACAGGGTGAAGATCACCATCGCACCGGGGAATTTGTACGATGATTTGGATTTTACCTTTTCCATACTGCCGCAAAGGCCGGGATCATTTTCGCCGACTTACCAGGTTGGCAACCGCTACGCCCCGATTAACGACAGCTACGACCTTTGGATAAAACCCGACAGCACCATAGGTAAATATGCCAGCAAAGCCGTAATTGTTAACACCGATGGCGAATGTGCCGGCGGTTTTTATGAAGATGGCTACATAAAAGCTAAACCAAAAGGCTTTGGCGATTACTATATAAAGCTGGATACTGTACCACCGCATATAACACCGGTTAATATCACTAACGGCGCGCATATGGCGGCCAAACATGGCATATTTTTCAGGATCGGCGACAGCTTATCGGGTATAAAAAACTATTACGGGTATTTGGATGACAAATGGGTTTTAATGCAATGGGACTATAAATCTAAAATACTAAGTTATACCTTTGATGGTACCGAAGCGCCAGGCAAACATGCGTTTGAACTGGACGTTAGCGATCAGAAGGATAATACCGCAGTTTATAAAGCGGATTTTTACAGATAAACTAACTAATGAATTATTGAAGGATTGAATTATCGATTGATACTTTCCGTTTAAATCAATAATTCAGTAAATCACTAATTCAAAATTAAAAAACCTATGTCAACACTAAAAGAAGGCGAAAAAGCCCCCGATTTCACCGCGAAAGATCAGAACGGCAGTACCGTTTCTCTATCCGATTTTAAGGGCAAAACGGTAATACTTTATTTTTATCCGAAAGATGATACCCCCGGCTGCACCGCAGAGGCATGCGATTTCAGGGATAATTACCAGTCGCTGCAAGGCAAGGGCTACCAGGTGATCGGCGTGAGTACGGATGATGAAAAGTCACACAAAAAATTCGAGACCAAGTACAGCCTGCCCTTCCCGCTCATCGCCGATGCCGATAAGCACATTGTAGAAGCCTACGGCGTTTGGGTAGAGAAAAGCATGTACGGCAAAACCTATATGGGCACCGCGCGTACTACTTTCATTATTGATGGCGAAGGCGTCATCAAAAAAATAATTGAGAAGGTTGATACGAAGAATTCATCGCAGCAGGTGTTGGATTTGGTGTGATGAAAACTAATGTACAGGATTAATACATGATAGCCCTTTAATTTTAACGAAGTCGTCTAAATTTCTGGTATACAAGGTCAATTCGTGTGTTAATCCTGTTGCTGCAACAATACTATCGCCTAATTTCAAATTGAATTGCTTGCGCAATTCTATCGCTTTATCAAAAATTTCCTTCGAGGTATCAATAATTTTGATGAAGGTAAAAATATCACTAAGGTATTTCTCTTCTTCGTATTTTAAACGATGGTATCCAAGTACTTCAACCCTTGAGATGGCTGAAGTACAAATAGTCTTGTCTGAAAATAGTTTTCTTAAATAGCTGTATTCTTCCTGATAAGAATAAATAATAATATTACTATCGAGAAGTATCGCCATTAATCTATAAATGGAAGATCACGGTCTTTACGCACCTCTTTTTGCCACTCCAGAGCATCTCCAAATGAAGATTCGCCTGTTGCTTTAAAGTTCATTACTCTTTGCCTGGCAGCTTCTTTTTCATCAGTTTCATTTTTGGAAGTCTTTTCCTCAACAACCACGTTTAACTTCTTCGCAAAATCTATGATCTTTTGAATACTTCCTTTGTCGTTAGATTTGATTATCAGTTCCATATTTCAAATGCTGAAGTAACAAAAATACATTAAATATTTACTCGCTGCAATAATTGATATGCTCTCCATTAACAATAAAATTCCTCATATAACCAATATTACTTATTTTCGTCCCCAAGCTGATACCATAAGCCGCTAATAAAAAACAAAACGGCGCAATACTTATTTATACTTAAATTAATATTCATATATGTCGGTACAGGTTGAGGATGCGGAGATTTTAAGCAAGTTCCATGATGAAAAAACACGGAACGAGGCTTTTAACCTGCTGCTGAAAAAATACCAGCAGAAGATATACTGGCATATCCGCCGTATGGTGATCGATCATGATGATACCGACGATATAACGCAGGATGTTTTTATAAAGGTTTGGAAAAACCTGCCCGGTTTCCGTAACGATGCACAGCTATATACATGGATGTACCGCATTGCCACCAACGAGTGCATCACTTTTCTGAACAACAAAAAGAAGAAAAATAACATCTCGCTCGACGAAGTAGATTACTCCCTGGCCGATACGCTGGCCGATTCGAGCTACTTTGACGGCGACAAAGCACAACGCAAATTACAGGCGGCATTGGTAACCCTGCCCGAAAAACAACGGTTGGTTTTCAATATGAAATATTACGAGGACATGAAGTACGAGGAGATATCCGACGTGCTGGGAACAAGTGTGGGGGCATTGAAAGCATCGTTCCACCTCGCAGTGAAAAAAATTGAAGCATTTTTACTGGGAAAAGATTAATTTTAAAAAAGTGTTAAACCTTTTCATCAAATTTTCATCATACATAACGATATGAAAAGCGATATGGATAACAGGGAATGGCTGGATGACTATAGCGCACTTAAACAGGTTAACCCGAATAACCCGTTTACTGTGCCTTTCGGCTATTTTGATGAATTGGAGCAGCAGATAACATCGTATGTTCATTTACAGGGGCTGAAGGCTGATAACGAAGGTTTTACAGTTCCTGCAAATTATTTTAACGAATTAAACGCTAACATCCAAAGCCGCATCGCCATTGAAGAAATGGCCGGTGAAGAGGATGGTTTTGCCGTACCCGAAGGTTATTTTGAGAACCTGGAACAGCAGATCAGCGCACGTATTAGGGTTGAAGAAGCCTTGCAGGAAGCGGGCGAATTTGCTGTACCCGAAGGTTACTTTGAAAACCTGGAACAGCAGATAGGCGCACGCATAATGGTTGAAGAGGCCATGCAGGAAGCTGATCAGTTTGCCGTACCGGCAGGTTATTTTGAAAACCTCAGCAAAAACATACTGGATAAAACGGTTAACGAAGTTAAGGTTAAACAGGATAAGGCTGTTAAGCGTGGCGTGGTTAGAAAGATGTTCGCTACTACCGCATTTAAATATGCCGCAGCTGCCTGCTTTGCTGTTGTGGTAGGTGGTACTGTATTATTAACCCAGCCTGTTGACCCAAATGCCGAGCACAATAACTCTTTCCTGCATAAACAGGTTTCAACTTTGCCTGTTAGCGACATCCAAACCTATTTGCAGGAGGATGTTGATGCCAACGATACGCAACATGCTGTTATTGATGAGAATACCCCTGTAAATGACGCTAAATTAGATAACGCGCTTAAATCAATAGATGACGGGACCAACCAGTAATGAACAAATTGCTTAAATATATTTTTGCTTTGCTTTTTGTTGTATGCGCTGGATACCGGTCATACGGCCAATACTATCGCCCTGTGCCGAGGCATTATATACCCCCGCCCCCTCCGGGTTATGGCGCGAGGATATTTGTTCGCCAAACAGGGCCTGAAAACAGGGTTGAGGATGTAAAAGAGCGCTTTTTGCGCAAGCAACTGAACCTCACACCTGAACAAGCCCAGAAGTTTTTCCCGCTGTACCACGAATACCAGATGGAGCTTTTTAACATGCAGCGGTTAAAAAGGCTCAATAATTCAAATGCACAGGTGGATGGTACCGACCAGGTGAATAAAGACCTGTATTACGAAACACAAATAGTAAATATTAAACAGCGCTTTAAAGATGCTTTTTTGCGCGTGTTACCACCCGAAAAGGTGAGCGAATTATACAAAAGCGAACGGGAGTTTAACGACGAACTGGTGCGGTCACTGTCTGAACGGAACCCGCCGCCAAATTAGATTTGAGATATGAGATTTGAGATATGAGACTAAAACGGTCTTATTTCACATAAATCTCACGTCTCAAATCTCACATCTCATATCTTTGCTAACATGCTTACCCTGCGCCAGCTGTTTTTAGCCAATAACGCCCAAACAACCGATTTCCCATTACTGCTTGAATTTGAACGGGCAGAAGGCATTTATATGTACGATGCAGAAGGCAAACCCTATATCGACCTGATATCGGGCATTGGCGTAAGCAACCTGGGGCATAGCCATCCGTATGTGATAAACGCCATCAAACAACAACTGGATAAATATATGCACCTGATGGTTTACGGCGAATATGTGCAAACCCCGCAGGTGCGTTTTGCCGAAAAGCTGGTGTCGCAGCTGCCGGGTAATCTGCAATCGGTATATTTTACTAATTCGGGTACGGAAGCCGTTGAGGGGGCTTTAAAACTGGCCAAACGGTTTACCGGGCGCAGCAATATTGTCGCTTGTAACAACTCATATCACGGCAGCACACAGGGCGCATTAAGTGTGATGGGGAATGAGGAATACAAGCAGGCCTACCGTCCACTGCTGCCCGGCGTAAAGTTTATGCGCTTTAATGAAATTGAAGACCTTGAGTTGATAGACGAGCAAACCGCCTGTGTTATCATAGAAACCATACAGGGCGAGGCCGGCATCCGTGTACCGGACATAGCTTACATGCAGGCGCTGCGTTCAAAATGTACCGAAACCGGCACCCTGCTTATACTGGACGAGATACAAGCCGCTTTTGGCCGCACGGGCAAGCTTTTTGCTTTTGAGCATTTCGGTATAGTGCCTGATATTTTGCTACTGGCCAAAGCGCTGGGCGGCGGTATGCCGTTGGGTGCGTTTATCGCTTCTAATAACATTATGTCGGCACTGAAAGAAAATCCTATACTCGGGCATATTACTACTTTCGGCGGCCACCCGGTTTGCTGTGCCGCAGGATTAGCAGCGTTAGAAGTTTTATTAAATGAAAATTTATGCGGGCAGGTACCTGCAAAGGAAGAATTATTTAGAGAATTATTAATTCATCCCGCCATAAAACAACTGCGCGGCAAAGGCCTGATGCTGGCCCTGGAACTGGACAGCTTCGAACTCAACAAAAAAATCATCGACCGCTGTATTGCCAACGGCGTAATAACCGACTGGTTTTTACATTGCAGCAACTCCATGCGCCTGGCGCCGCCGTTAATTATTACTGAAGATGAGATCAGGAAAGCCTGTGGAGTGATCATAAAATGCCTGGACCAGGATGAAACGGATTAAACAGATTTTCAGGATATATATCAAGATTTGATATTGATTTACGAAGTTTTAAAAACTTCGTAAATCTGTTATTCTTTAACAATTAGACAACTAACTTCGAAAGTCACTTTCTAATCTTTTTTAATAACCCTAATAGCCTTTAATAAAAGTGAATAGTTTTTCGAAATGAATTCTTAAATCATTTAAGTCTGATAGGATGCTATCTCTCGATTTTTCAAAATCAACGAATACGGGGTAAAAGTTCAATGTGGTACCTGTTGATAATTTCATAGGGACTTCCGTCTCGCAAATCAGCAAGATGCGTATCAGTGAACAATTTAATCACAAAAATAGGCGATCCTGGCAACAATGGCCGAAATGCGCCTATCCCCCCGCAAAAGGAAAGAAAAAACAATTAAATTACTGCTGACACCATTTTGTCAGTGTAGCTTTTGTAGTCGGCGTATACTTGTATTTGTAGCTACAGCGCTACATTTTAAAACAGGCATTATTTCATAATATATTGATAACCAATAATATATATCGACAGCCGTGATCATGGTTAAAACGTAATTCTTAGCCTTCAAAAGCTCAAAAAAGAATTAAAAAGTGAAAAAATCAAGGTTATTTCGCTACTTTTCTTCTAAATAGCTTATAAAACAACCTCCCTACTTCATCATCTCACAGTAACATTCTCCTGACCATCTAACAATTTGGGTTAAAGTGGTATAATTTATGCACTTATTGGTTCAGTATGTACAGCCATGATAAAACCCCTCTAAAAAAGCAGTTTTCAGGCTAAAACTGACCTTTTTTTAAGTCATCAACTTGTACATTTTACTTAGCCGATACCAGTTTTTATTCGAATAAACAACGCTGCCATAAAAAATATGAAGATCGCATATATATCAACCTATCCACCCCGCGAATGCGGCATTGCTACGTTTAATTATAACCTCATGCATGCCATCAACGCCAATTTTCCGCAAAGGAAATTGACCGACAGCGGTTTTGTAGTCGCGCTCAATGATTCGGAGGATATAGACGAATATGAATACCCTGAAGAAGTAAAGTACGTCATCAGGCAAAATAACCAAAAGGATTATATCCGGGCTGCAAATTATATCAATAACAGCGCGGCTGATGCCTGCATACTGGAACATGAATTTGGCATTTATGGCGGCGAAAGCGGTATTTACATCCTCCCGCTCATCAATCGTATAGAAAAACCGCTTATTACTATTCTGCATACGGTTTTAAGGGAACCCAGCTATGTACAGCGGATCATTATTCGCGAGTTGGCAGAGCAATCATCCAAAATTATTGTGATGAGCAACCGCGCTGTAGAGTTTTTGACCACTATTTATGATGTTCCGGCTGAAAAAATACAGATTATTGAACACGGCGTACCTGATGTTGAGGCACCTGAAGTAAACCCCGTAAAAAGCTTGTCGCAGTTTAAAAACCACAGGGTATTGTTAACGTTTGGTTTGATAAGCCGTAATAAGGGTTTAGAAACCGTCATCAGAGCACTACCCAAAATAGTTGAAAAACATCCTGACGTGATGTATGTAGTACTAGGCAATACGCACCCCGGGGTTATCAAAAATTCGGGCGAGGAATACCGCGATCACCTTAAATCGCTTGCAAAACTGTTGGGGGTAGCACAAAACCTGTCATTCATCAACCAGTTTGTTGAAGAAAAAGAACTGGTAAATTATCTTACGGCGGCTGAAATATATGTTACCCCGTATTTGAACGAGGCGCAGATCACCAGCGGCACGCTATCGTACGCTGTTGGATCCGGCGCGGCAGTGGTATCGACACCGTACTGGCATGCTACAGAATTGCTGGCAGATAACCGCGGCCGTTTGTTCGATTTTAAAGATAGCGAAGCATTGGCCGATACTGTAGTTGAATTGTTAGACCAGGAAAGGCTATTAAACGAGTTGAAACAGAACGCCTACGAATACGGCCTTCACCTGCGCTGGCCAGTTATCGGCTCGGAATATATTAAGGTGGCCCAAATTGCCAGTCAGACTCATGATTTCAGCGATAGGATACTGCGCAACAGCATTGTCGATCCTGAAATACTACCAAAATTCAGCCTTACGCATGTTATCCGTTTAACGGATGATACAGGTATTGTTCAGCATGCAAAGTACGGCATACCCAATTTAAAGGAGGGTTATTGTTTGGACGATAATGCCCGCGCCCTTATTATGGCGCTGATGGCTTACCAGCGTAATAAAAGCCGGGAGGCATTTGAGCTGCTGCCCGTTTATTTGAGCTATATCCATTATATGCAGTTAGAGGACGGCAATTTCCGTAACTTTTTGAGCTTTAATCGCGAGTATTTGGATGAAGTTGGTTCGGAAGATTCTTTTGGACGAACGGTATGGTCATTAGGCTACCTCATTAACTGCGCAGCAAGCAACTCCTACCGTGAGTTTGCTTTGGAGCTGTTTCATCGTTCCTTCAAACACTTTAAAGCATTGGTGCACCTGCGTGGTATGGCCAATACTATAATCGGCGTTTGCCTGTACCTGAAGGCCGTGCCAACTGACGAAGGTATGGTTAACCAACTGGTTGACCTTACACAGCCGCTGATAGATGCCTATGAAAGGACACATAGCGACGACTGGCAATGGTTTGAAGAAAAAATGACCTATGATAACGCCATTTTACCGCTGGCCCTGCTGCATTCAGCCGAAATAACAGGAAACGAAAAAGCAAAGCAGATAGCCCTTATCGCCATGGCTTTCCTTGATAAGATCACTCTTTCAAATGGCTATCTCAACCCGGTTGGCAACGAAGGCTGGTATCATCGCGGCGGCGAGTTCCCGGTTTATGACCAGCAGGCTATCGAAACTATGGCTATGGTGCTGATGTATTTCCAGGCCTATGAGCTTTTCCGCAAACCCGAATATATCGAGAAAATGTTCCTGTGCTATAAATGGTTCCTTGGAGAAAATACACTGCGCGCACCGCTTTATGACCACGAAACCAAAGGCTGCTGCGACGGCTTGCTGCCGACAGGCATTAACCGTAACCAGGGCGCTGAAAGTACGCTGGCGTACCTTATTTCGCACCTTACCGTGTTGAAAGCCTTTGAACTGGAATACGAATACAATAAATACGGGCAACGACTGGAGATCTGCTAAATGAAAGTCGCTGTTTTAGCCCCTGTTGCCTGGCGTACCCCTCCCCGGCACTATGGCCCGTGGGAACAGGTGGCCTCGAATATTGCCGAGGGTATGATAAAGAAAGGCGTCGAAGTAACTCTTTTTGCCACCGGCGATTCCATTACTGCAGGCAAACTGGAAGCCGTCTGCGCGCAAGGCTACGAGGAAGACCGCACGCAGGATGCCAAAGTGCTGGAATGCCTTCACATCAGCAATCTGATGGAAAAAGCTGGTGATTTTGATCTCATTCATAATAACTTCGATTTTTTGCCCCTCACCTATTCCGGCCTTGTTAAAACGCCAATTATTACCACTATACATGGCTTTTCGTCGCCGAAGATCATCCCGGTTTATAAAAAGTATAATTCGCGGGGGCATTATGTGTCAATCAGCAACTCCGACCGCAGCCCGCAACTTGATTATCTTGCCACCGTGTACAACGGCCTCGACACCAAAGATTTTGAGTTTGTTGACCAACCGGATGATTACCTGCTTTATTTCGGCCGCATCCATCACCACAAAGGCTGTTGGGAAGCTATACAGATCGCCAAAAAAAGCAATCGTAAATTGCTGATAGCAGGGATTATACAGGATGAAAACTATTTCCGGGAGAAGATACAGCCTGAACTAAATGATCAGATAGAATATATCGGCCATGCCGGGCCTGAAAAACGCAAACAATTGCTGGGCAACGCTTATACACTATTACATCCTATCAATTTCAACGAGCCTTTCGGAATGAGTGTGGCTGAGGCCATGCTTTGCGGAACGCCTGTTATCGCTTTTAATAAAGGTTCGATGCCGGAATTGATTGAAGACCGCGAAACAGGATTTTTGGTTAATACTATTGATGAAGCTGTTGAAGCTGTTGTCGACCTAAAAAATATCAACCGGAAAGACTGCTATGAGTGGGCAAGTTCGCAATTCTCATGCGATAAAATGGTGGATGATTATTATAAGCTGTATCAACAAATATTGGGGTAAAATGCTAACTTGCTTTGAATAACAGCACAAATGCCTGAAGTTGCAAAGTTTTTAGTTAACGACATTTTTACTCTTACTGGGCGAGGAGTTGTTCTATCGGGACAAATTCTTGAGGGTAACATATTGATCGGCAATTATATAATCGCCGATCAGGACAATAAATTTCAAATTTTAGGTGCCGACTATCCCCGAAGTCAATATACCACACTTCAACTCGCTTTATTTATCGGGAATGTAATCCAAAAGGCTGATCTGAACGGAACAAAAAATCAAATATTAATTATAACCGACTAATAGAAATTTCAGGCCGTCATCTCCATTTTTTGCTCATCGATAGTATCCTTATCAGCTGCGCCATTCAATACCCTCAATTTTGTTTCAGCGGGCACATCGTATTCTTCGGTCACTTCTTCTGCCGGTACATAAGCAGGCAGTTCTTCCTCGCGTGAATATTTATAACCAAGCCTCTTGTTTTCTTCATCGATAAAAGTAAACAACTCACCGAGGCTGGCATAAACGTTCTTTAAGAACTTATAATCCGTTGAATTGAGGCATTTGCCTGTATCCTGCGGCCCTTTGCCCGGTTCGCAAAAATTGAGTTTGTTGATGACGCCGTTTATTAGCACCACTTCAAATTTACCTTCCTTATGCCAGGTTAAAGTATTTTTAATTTCCCTAAAATGATCCATTTTTTTAATAATTATATTATCATAAATACATCTGTAACTTACACATTCTTAATATGATAAACTCCACTATGGACAATGCAATGCCTATGCCAAATTATAGCAGGAATAAGTAATGTGGATATTCCATGATTTAACCGATTTAAATATTAATCTGATTGGTATAATATTTTCCAATAAATTAAAAATCCTGTATTTATTATTTCAAACAGAGTGAAATGCTATACAATACCTGTATAGCGTTTAGGATAGGTATGTAAATTTCGAATCATAAATAAGCCCCGTTTGCCGTTTGGTGAACTTAAAATAATACCTTGCATACAGAAAACTATACAAATGCCCGAAGCTGCCTCCAAACTCGAACGCGGTTTATCGCTTACCCAGGCTACCGCCATTAACATGATAGACATGGTGGGCATCGGGCCGTTCATTACCATACCCTTTATTGTAGGGGCCATGAAGGGACCGCAATGCCTGCTTGCCTGGCTGTTAGGTGCGCTGCTGGCTTTTATGGATGGCTCGGTATGGGCGGAGCTGGGCGCGAAGTGGCCTATGGCAGGCGGCAGCTATGTTTTTCTGCAAAAGGTTTACGGCGAAGGTAAATTCGGCAAAATGATGTCGTTTTTATTGGTGTGGCAAACCATTATACAAGCCCCGCTGGTAGTGGCCAGCGCAGCAATAGGTTTTTCGCAATACCTTACCTATCTCGTCGACCTTAATCCCATCCAGCAAAAAATAGTAAGCGGAGGATTGGTGATATTAGTCACCATACTGCTTTACCGCAATATAAAAAGCATAGGCAAAATAGCCACACTGTTATGGATCATAACCGGCGGCACGTTTTTATGGCTGATCGGCTCAGGCTTTCATCATTTTAACCCGCATTGGGCTTTTTCATTCGGCAACGGCGCGTTTGATCTTACGCCTATATTTTGGGTAGGCTTAGGGCAGGCATCGTTACAATCGGTTTACTCCTATCTGGGTTATTATAATGTTTGCCATTTAGGCGGTGAGATCAAAAAGCCGGAGGTCAATATCCCGAAAAGCATATTTATTTCTGTTGCAGGCATTGCATTTATTTATCTTGCTATGCAGATCATGGTCTCAGGCGCTATGCCGTGGCAACAAATCGCAAAATCGCATTTTATTGTCAGTACTTATTTTGAAGGCATTTACGGCCCGCTTGCAGGTAAAATAGCAACGTTGCTGGTATTGGTGATTGCCAGCGCATCGCTATTTGCAGTCATGCTCGGCTACTCGCGTATCCCCTATGCTGCCGCGCTTGATGGCAACTTTTTTAAACTATTCGCCAAAACTCATCCCCGTAAAAATTTCCCTTATGTTTCACTGCTGTTTTTGGGAGGTTTGGGCTTTGTCTTCAGCCTGCTTTTTAAACTGACAGATGTTATTAAAGCCATTTTAGCCATGCGCATCATCGTGCAGTTTGTAGGGCAATCCGTTGGCGTAATTTACTGGCACTGGCGCAAACCAAATGACAAACGCCCCTATAAAATGAAATTATACCCATTACCGGCTATTATCGGCATAATTATCTGGCTGTTTATTTTTAGCGTTAGCCCGGTTAAGTATATTGTGGGGGCTTTGGTGGTGATTGCTCTAGGTGTGTTTACTTATTGGGTGATCATAGTGCCGGAGAAACGGAAATTTCAATCTCTCAAAACGTAGAGACGCAAAATTTTGCGTCTCTACACGATGTGTTTATGCTGTCACCCTATCCTCAACCGGTTTTTTATTCTCCGCTTCTTCTTTTTTGGAGATGTTTTCATCATCCAGCAGTTTAGTAAGCAGGTCGTTCATATCAACTTCTGCGAAGCCCGTTGACGAATCGGAAATGCCATACGGGATAATGAGTTTGCCGTTATGCACTATCGAACCGCAGGAGTACAGCACGTTGGGCACATAGCCTTCGCGCTCATCGCTGTTGGGTATCAGCAGCGGCTCACGGAGTCGACCTATTTCTACCGATGGGTCGTCGAGTTTTAATAAACTTACGCCCAGCACATACCTGCGCATAGGGCCAACGCCGTGGGTAACCATTACCCAACCATGTTCGGTCTCAATTGGCGAACCGCAATTGCCTATCTGTATAAATTCCCAGGTAAACTTGGGTTGCTGCAGCAATACAGGCTTTTCCCAAATGTTTATCTTATCAGAATACATGATGTAATTGTTGCAGCCGTCAATACGCGATATCATCACATATTTGCCATTTATTTTGCGAGGGAAAAGCGCGAGGTTTTTGTTCTGTGCACCATCGCCATATAGCGGCATGATCTTGAAGTTGTAAAAATCATTGGTTTGCAACAGCTTGGGCATAATCAAAGCACCATCATATGCGGTATAGGTGGCATAATACACCGAGCTGCCATCGTCGTGCCTGAACTGCACGAAACGCGCGTCTTCGATGCCCTTGCGCTCATATTCGGAGATTGGGAATATCACACGGTCGGATATATCAGTATCCAGCGAAAAAACAATTTCGTAATATGAATCGGCCAGCCACAATATCTTATCATATTCCAGCCTTTGCATATCGCTTTCCTGCAATTTTTGCGAGTCGAGTATCACGCTGCGCAGGTTGGAATATTCAAAATGATGGTCGAGTTTTGATTCAACCTCTTTCAGCACATCGATATTGATCTGCGTAGTAACTGCCTTATCAAAAAACAATTTTTTATTGTAAACCGCGTTGCGGATGATCTCAGCCTCATCGATATAATTACCTGCCGGCTGAACGGTGATATTATTATCCCTGTCGATAAGTGCCCGGCGGAAGGTAATGGATGAGATATGCCCTTCGCCCACTGCCCTGAAGCTGATGATAACGCTTTTTTCGCCCTCCTTTAACTCGCTTTGATTGGGGTCATCGATAATAGACGGGTTAAAAAAAGCGGCAGACTCGATAGAATACTCATGCGTAAAGTATGAGCCGATAAGCAATTTACGGTAAACCGTAAGGGTATCGTAATCAATGTTTAGCTCCGAAAATAACGGTTTCAGCTTACTACAATGCCGGTTTAATACGCGGGTTATATTGCGGTGGCGTTTGGAATATTCCTGCAATAAAGGCGAAACAATGCCAAAGGCATCTGCTTCGCTGATGTGCATTACCCGCTCTATCACTTCCTTCGCGCGGTCGTTCCCATTAAAAAAGAACCTGGCAATAACACGTTTCGGATCGGGATATATCTTTATGGGCTTACGTTCTACGGGTAATCTCATATAAAAAATAACTTTATTTGTTAACAGCAATATATTAAAATTGATTTTAGCAATTTTACAAACCTTTATTTATTTTACAATATGGAAGCAAGAGTGAAAAGATAATGTAGAGACACAAAATTTTGCGTCTTTACGTTGTTTGCCATATATGAATTGAATTTTGTTGTTTTGTACCTCTTGCTTTCAATACGTATTTTCTATAAATTAAGTTGTAATACCCCTGCAAATGAATATACTGATTGTTGAAGATGAAAAAAGTTTAGCCCTCGAAGTAAATGAGTTTTTAACCCACGAAGGCTTTACCGTTGAGCATGCCCGCACCAAACGTTCGGCCGAAGAAAAAATATCGGTGAACAGCTATGATTTTATTTTGTTAGACCTCAACCTGCCCGATGGCGACGGTTTCGACCTGCTACAGGCCCTCAAAAGCATTAAAAACCGTGAAGATGCGGTAATTATTTTAACCGCACGGGGAGATGTTGACGACCGCGTGCTCGGATTGGAGCGCGGTGCCGATGATTACCTCGCAAAGCCATTCTCATTAAATGAATTACTCGCCCGCATACATGCCATAACCCGGCGCAAACATAAGCTGGAAAGCAACGAAATAGAGATAAAGGGTTTCAGGATAAACATCCAGAACCGCACCGTATATTTTAATGATGAGCGCATTAACCTTACCAAAAAGGAATTTGAGATATTTAACTACCTTGTACTGAACAAAAACAAGGTAATATCGCGCACAAACCTTACAGAGCACGTATGGGGCGATATACTGGAAATTAACTCCGACTCGAACTTTGTTGATGTACACGTAAAAAACCTGCGCAAAAAACTGGCGCAATTTACCGCTATCGATTGGTTTGAAACGGTAAGGAGCATAGGGTACAGGATAAATATTTAATTGTACGTTCATTTGTTCACTGGTTCATTAGTTCATTAGTGGGCTGACTGATAAGGGATGTTTGGCCGCATTCCAAACCAATGAACAAATGAACTAATGAACCAGTGAACCAACAAAATGAAACTCCAGCTTAAACTTGCTTTATATAATGCCTTAACCAAGCTGGCTATTATCTTATTTACCGGGGCGCTGGTTATATTTTCGCTGGAGCGCTTAACCTATCATCATATCGATTCAAGGCTTTCTGATAAAAAGAGCGAATTGAGCAAACACCTTTCGGAAAAGGAAATCACGACCATACTCAGCAGCCAGCAAAGTTTTATCGATTACAATATTTTAAAAGATGAGTATATCATCATAAACCCCATAACGTATCAGCCCAGCCTGGCCGAAAAGGAAGTGTTCAGTACCGAAATCCGTACCATTGAGCATAAAACCGAAACGTACCGAATATTAAAATCGGCTTTTAATTTTGAAGGTCATACTTATTACCTCGAGATAGGTGAAACCATGTACACTTTTGAAGGCCTTAAAAGTACTATAAAAGGCTTTGCACTACTGATGATTTTTATATCGCTTACGCTCACACTGCTTATCGACCTTACCTTTACCCGTTTCCTGCTGAAGCCTTTTTACCAGATCATAGACCGCAAGCTGATAAAGGTAAACGACCCGCTGAATTTCGACTATGAAAAAGTTAAAACCACCACGCAGGATTTTGAACTGTTAGACAGTAGTATAAGCGGCCTGATGGATAAGATCAGCCATCTTTTCATGCTTGAGAAACAGTTTATTGCCAATGTGTCGCATGAGTTGCTTACCCCAATATCCATCATCAGTACACGGCTTGAAAATATATTGCAGCAGGAGGGACTGGTGGAAGAAAGTGAAAACAAAATATACGCTTCGCTAAAAACGCTCAACCGCATGAAAGCGATCATTAATAGCCTGCTATTGATATCGAAGATAGAAAACAACCAGTTTGATAAAACCGACCACGTGGTAATTGCTGATATTATAAAAGAAGTACATGACGAACTGGAAGACCGGCTCGAAGACAAAAAAATTCAGTTTAACAACCATACCAGGCATTTATGGGCCATGCGCGCCAACCGTACGCTCATGTACACACTATTGTTCAACATTATTAATAACGCTATTAAATACAACAAGGTAAATGGCGGCATATTTATTACCGATAAACTGAAAAATGACGTTTATACCCTTGAAATTACTGATACAGGCATAGGCATGAATGAAAAGGAAATTGAAATGGCCTTCAACCGTTTCGAAAAGCTGGACACCGACCATAAGGAAAGCCATGGCTTAGGTTTGGCCATTGCCAAAAGCATAACCGTTTTCCATAATATCCGCGTTAAGATAATTTCGGCAAAAGATGCGGGGACTACTTTTAAATTAATCTTTCATAAGCAATAACTCCTTAAAATCTAATGAATTTCTAATGGCTTTCTAATGCCCAAACCATCAATTCTTCACCAAATCTTCATAGTTGGAACGGTACTTTGTGGAAGAGTTTTTAGTTTCGAGTACCCCTATTAAGTTTGAGGCTGTTGCCATTTGGTACAGCCTTTTTTATTGCCCCCTCAGATCATCTTATTCCTTTTAATAAGATACTGCCTCAAAACATTGTTGTAGCCTTCATCAACATTTACATCCACCAAATCAACCTGGTATTGCGCACATTTAAGCTGCAACTGCGTTTTATAATGCGCCAGCGATGTTAAATAAGCTTCGCGTATTTTACCGGGATGAACCTTTATCTGTTCGCCGCTTTCCATATCTATAAAATGGTGCGGGCGGTTATCGAAGTTAAAATCCTGCTCCTTTTGCTTGTCCTGCACATTAAATATCACCACCTCGTGTTTATTGTACTTTAAATGCTGAATAGCCGCAAACAAGGCTTGCAGCTTGTCATCATCCATATTATTCTCCAGCATATCGCTGAAAATAATAATCAACGACCGCTGGTGGACTTCCTGCGCAATATGGTGCAACACCCCTGCTATGTTAGTATTGGTATTTGTTTTAGGCTGATCGTACGCCTTCTCCAATTGGGCATACAGGTAAAATAAGTGCGTTGAAGTGGATTTTGCGGCGCTGAGCCAGTCGATCTTATCCGAAAACAGGCATAGCCCAAACGCATCGCGCTGTTTTTTGAACAGGTACATAAGCGATGCTGTAGCATAAACAGAAAACTGCAGCTTACTCATGCCCTTCTCCGGGAAATTCATGCTCGACGAGGTATCGAGCAGCAAATAGCAGCGCAGGTTGGTTTCTTCCTCAAACTGCTTTACAAACAGTTTATCGGTGCGGGCCATCAGCTTCCAGTCGATATTTTTAACTGACTCACCATTATTGTACAGCCGGTGTTCGGCAAACTCTACCGAAAAACCATGAAACGGGCTTTGGTGCAGGCCGGTAATAAAGCCTTCCACCACCTGCCTGGCAAGCAATTCGAGGTTGGCTAATTGCCGTATTTGCTGGTCTTCCGTTAATTTTGGCATATATAGCTAATGTATACCGACAGTTTTAACTTTCCAAATAAAAAAGAAAGTTCAAGTCGTTAAAATATTTTAATATAATATTAATTATTTTAATTTCTAACTAATACTCTAAATAAGAATTATTTAAATGTATCTTGTGGAACTTCTTGGGGAGTATAATCTCCAACTGTCAATCCTGTTTTCATTACCGCTCTTTTTAAACTTGCCTCCTGAACCTGGCATTTCTGATTACTGCGTAATAGTCTGTTTTTTAATAATATTGATTTCCCGGTGTATGAATAAAAGTAATAGTAAAGTGAAACGTCCAACAGTTCCACCCGACTTGCAGAGCTCAGAGAAACTTATCAAGGCTGTAAAAGAACTTGCGCTTCAAAAACACGAGGCTGAAAAACGGGCGGCTGAACTTGTTATTGCCAATGCCGAACTTTTATATCAGAACGAAGAGAAAGAAAAACGGGCGGCTGAACTTGTTATCGCCAATGCAGAACTGTTATACCAAAACAAGGAGAAAGAAAAACGGGCGGCTGAACTCGTTATTGCCAATACAGAGCTTTTATTTCAAAACAAGGAGAAAGAAAAACGGGCGGCTGAACTTGCTATTGCCAATACCGAACTTTTATATCAGAACGAGGAGAAAGAAAAACGGGCGGCTGAACTTGTTATTGCCAACGCAGAACTTTTATATCAAAATCAGGAGAAAGAAAAAAGAGCGGCTGAACTTGCTATTGCCAATACCGAGCTTTTATATCAGAACGAGGAGAAAGAAAAAAGAGCTCACGAGCTGAGTACGGCAAACCAGGAACTGAAAAAAGCACAGGACGATATCCGGAAGCTAAATGAAGAGGATATCCGAAAAATAAACGAAACGCTGGAACAAAGGATGACCGAACGAACAAAAGAACTGGAAGCGGCCAACCATGAACTGGAAGCCTTTTCCTACTCGGTATCACATGATCTTCGCGCGCCGTTAAGAATAGTAAGCGGCTATGCAGTCATACTCCAGGAGGAATACCGTCATATTTTTGATGATGAAGGTAAAAGGCTGCTTTCTATAGTTCAGGAGAGTGCAAAAAAAATGGGGCTCCTTATTGATGACTTGCTTACCTTTTCAAGGCTCGGAAAAAATGGCATTTTTAAAAACAATGTCGACATGAATTTAGTAGCACAAAATGCCGCAGAGGAATTAATGCAGATAACAAAGCATAAAGCAATAATTACCATAGATCACCTCCTGCCTTCACTGGCAGACTATTCACTCATGAGCCAGGTATGGATTAATTTACTGTCAAATGCCATCAAATATTCAGTTCACGCACCCAATCCACGTATCATTATCAGTTGTATGCAAACCGAAACCGATATTATTTACTCCATTTCGGATAATGGCGTAGGGTTCGATATGCAATATGCACATAAACTATTTGGTGTATTTCAGCGATTACATGATGCCGATCAATTTGAAGGTACCGGGGTAGGGCTGGCGCTGGTTCATAGGATTATTAAAAAACATGGCGGGAAAATATGGGCTGCGGCTGAGGTTGATAAGGGCGCCGTTTTCAATTTCAGTCTTCCGCAATAAGATAAAAAACGTTCAGAATGGAGAATAAAAAAATAGAAATTTTATTAGTAGAAGATAGCATTCATGATGCTGAATTAACTATCCGGGCTTTGCTTAAAAACAATGTGGCCAAACATATCATGCATTTAAAAAACGGTGCATTAGCCCTTGATTTTCTGCTTGGTACAGGTGAATACACAGGCAGAAACGTCGATAATAAGCCGATGGTAATTTTACTGGACCTGAAAATGCCGAAGGTTAGCGGGCTGGATGTGCTGGAAAAGATCGCTTCACACCCGCTCACCAGGATGATACCGGTGGTAGTGCTTACATCGTCAAAAGAACATCCCGACGTAGAAAAAGCTTATTCGTTGGGTGCCAACAGTTATATCGTAAAACCAGTAGACTTTGAAGATTTCCGCAAAATCGTTAATGATCTGGGTATCTATTGGCTATTACACAATCAACCTTTAACCTAACCATGTAACAATGAAACATCAAATAAAAATCCTGCTATTGGAAGATACGCCGTTGGATGCGGAATTAATAAAAAGAGAATTAATTAAAGGTGATATAGACCACGAATTATTGGTAGTTCATACCAAAGCTAAATTTCAACATGCGCTGGAAAATTATGCGCCTGATATTATTTTATCCGACCACTCGATGCCCAATTTTACCTCACATGACGCTTTAAGCATGTTAAAAGCGGCATGTATCGAAATCCCTTTCATCCTGATCACCTCTACCATGACGGATGAATTTGCAGTAAACATTATGAAGGAAGGCGCAAGTGACTATATTATTAAAGACCGCTTAGCCCGGCTACCCGATGCAGTGAAAAATGCAATTGAAAAATTTCGTTTGGTATGCGAACAAACTACTGAACGTATTAAGGCAAATGAACAACTGAAACACTTGAATTACCGGCTGCAACTGGCTACGCAAAGCGCCAGGTTGGGCATTTGGGATTGGGATATTGTTAACAACAAACTTAATTGGGACGACCGTATGCACCAAATATACCATCTCGGGGATGCGAAATTTGAATCAATTTATGAGGCTTGGCTCTCAAAATTACATCCTGGCGATAAAGACGATATTGACAAAGAAATGAAATTGGCATTAAGTGGAGGAAAAAAATACGACACAGAGTTCAGGATTATCGGTCAATACGGGCGCGTTTATACTTTGCGGGCAACAGGCATTGTGGAATGGGACGAAACGGGGACACCACTCCGTATGATCGGTGTTAACTGGGATATTTCCGACCGAAGGGCAGCGGCAAAGGAAAGAGAAAAAATTATTGGGGAACTGTCGCGCAGAAATGCCGAGCTGGAGCAATTCGGCTATATTGTCTCTCACAACCTTCGTGCCCCGCTTGTTGACATTATTGGTTTGTCAAATACTATAAACGATTTGGAATTATCACCTGAAGAAAGAAATTTTTGTATTAACGGCATTTATGAATCTTCCATCCGGGTAGATACTATCATCAAAGACATAAATAATATCCTGGAAATAAAAGCCGACAATTATGTAGAGGAGGCCTGATTGTAAAAGCATAGAATACGAGGGGACGGGTTTTAGAATTTAATTTAATGCTATTGGTCCATCGTTACTGCGGCTGAAAAGACATTAGTAACTAAACTTTGTAAATTAGTGTTTATATAAGCTTATGGAACCGAAGATCATTGAAATAACCGAAGATATCAAAACCTTTTATACCCACACGTACGATGTACCGGCAGGCATCCCGGCGCTTTTTAGCGAGCTTGAAAAACAAGTAACCGATCTGGATAAATACCACCTGTATGGTGTTACCGAATGCATCGGCGATAAATTGATCTACCGCGCCTGTGTTGAGGAAATGCACCCGGGCGAAGGCAATAAATTCAATCTGCCGGCAGTACAGTATCCCGAAAGGAAAATATTTATATGTGGTTTTAAGGGACTGGCGGCAACACATACCCGAAATGCCCGGAATGTTTGAAAAGCTAATGCAGCACCCCGATGCAAAAAAAGATAACATCTGCCTTGAGGATTACCAATCGCACAATGAAATGCTGCTGATGGTGGAGCATAAATAGAAAAAGCGCCCCGATATGACCGGGGCGCTTTTTACTATATGCGGATTTTAATTTGGCGACCTAACATTAAAGTCCTTCCGCTTACCAGCGGAGAGGATTTAGGAGGGGCTTATAACTGAGCGGTAAGCTTATTAGCCAAAATAGATTTTGGCACAGCGCCGATCTGTTTGTCGACAATTTCGCCGTTTTTAAAGTACAGCAAGGCAGGTATATTACGTATGCCGAACTTCATAGAAATGCCGGGGTTGTTATCAACATTTACTTTGCCCACAATAGCTTTACCTTCGTATTCCTTTGCAATTTCTTCAACAACAGGGCCAACCATACGACACGGCCCGCACCATTCTGCCCAAAAGTCAATAAGTACCGGTTTATCTGATTTTAATACAAGCTCCTCAAAGTTTGCATCTGTGATTTCTAATGCCATGATATTTTTTTGTTTAATTTTCTTTTTTGTAACTACAAATATATACTATTCAAATCGCTTGCCACAAATGGAATTACTGACATTGTGACAATGTGACAAATGGATGAAGTCCATAGACGATAGACCATAGCTATAATGCCGTTACAAACCATAGTCCATGGTCCATGGACTATGGTCTATGGTCTATGGTCTATCGACTAATTTAAAACAAAAACAGCGTAAAGTAACTTACTCAATCATGACCAGTTTACCCGAAATGGCTATCCGTTTGGGTGTTGCGGCTGTATTAGGCGCGATAGTGGGCAGCGAGCGCCAGAAACATGAGTGGGCTGCCGGCCTGCGTACACACATGCTGGTTTGCATCGGCTCGGCATTGGTGATGCTGGTTTCGATGAACGGCTTTTATGATGTGGTTGGCGAAAAAGGCATTGAACTTGATCCCTCTCGTGTGGCAGCGCAGGTAGTAAGCGGTATTGGCTTTTTGGGGGCGGGCACTATTATCTTTATGCGCAACCAGGTTGTGCGCGGGCTTACCACAGCAGCGGGTTTGTGGGCGGTTGCCGCTATCGGCCTTGCTGCCGGTGGCGGCTTATACTGGGCGGCAGCGATAACAACGGCTATGGTGTTTATTATCCTGGCAATTCTAAAACCTATCGAACAGCGCTTTTTTAACCGGAACAAGTTCAACGGCGTTACCCTTAAGCTGGAAAAACGCAAGGTGAGCATGGAAGAAATAGAGCATGTGCTAAAAGAAAACAACGTTAAATACACGCAAATAAACCTGTCGCCATCAACTGATGAGGAGGATGTGGATGAGGTGAAGGTGACCTTTCAAAAACTAAGCGCCAATAAGGACAATATAATGGTGATTGTTGAAAACCTGCGTAAAATAAAAGGCATCAGGGAGGTAAATTTCACGCGAAACTAATTCTGTAGAGACGCAAAATTTTGCGTCTCTACATCCCAATAAAAAAATCAATCCTCATTTACTTAAAATTCATTTAATTTGCCAAAATATCTATATATCAATGCAAGACCTTAAAAAACTGATTGAAGACGCCTGGGACGACAGGAAATTATTACAACATACCGATTATATTAACGCTATCGATACTGTTATAGAACGCCTCGACAAAGGTGAACTGCGTGTTGCCGAACCGGTTGGCAACGGCCACTGGCACACGCACGAATGGATAAAAAAAGCCGTGATCCTTTATTTCCCTACGCGCATGATGGAAGAAATAAAGGTTGGCCCGTTTGTTTTCCACGACAAAATTAAACTGAAGACCGATTACCGCAAAAACAATGTACGCGTGGTACCGCATGGTTTGGCGCGTTATGGCGCTCATTTGGCCAGCGGGGTTATCCTGATGCCGTCATACGTAAACATCGGCGCTTATGTAGGCGAAGGCACCATGGTTGACACTTGGGCGACCGTTGGTTCATGCGCACAGATAGGCAAGCACTGCCACCTTAGCGGCGGCGTGGGTATAGGCGGCGTATTGGAGCCGGTACAGGCTTCGCCGGTAATTGTTGAAGATAATTGCTTTTTA
>Ga0302309_10000700_pt1 | contig 36447 bp, 33 predicted proteins | sample III_Palsa_N1_1_FD_200453 | JGI IMG/M metagenome (GOLD analysis project Ga0302309, IMG submission 200453) | Peat permafrost microbial communities from Stordalen Mire near Abisko, Sweden - III_Palsa_N1_1 | ecosystem: Environmental > Terrestrial > Soil > Palsa > Peat permafrost | place: Sweden...
CGGCCTACAAGGGCGGCGTCACCGGCCCGCTGACGCCGCTGATCAGCCGTCAGCAGCTGCTGCAGGCCGATCAGCGTACCGCGTCACTGGAAAGCCAGCAGGCCGATATATCGATCACGCTGATCGAGGCCCTTGGCGGCGGTTATAACGTGACCACTGCAACCGATCCGCAGGCGGCACAGGGGAAGAGCCATTGAAGCACTCGGCGCGATGATTAGGGTGTAAACCTCGTTTCACCTTTGACGGCTAGCGTGGCCCGATAATCGGCAACATCGAGCCACTATCGGAGAACAACGCATGATCGAAGTCCATCACCTCAACGAATCGCGTTCGCGCCGCATTACTTGGCTGTTGGAAGAACTTGGGCTCGAGTACAAGATCATCAAATATCAGCGTGATCCGAAAACCCGCCTGGCGCCGCCAGAGCTGTTGAAGATTCATCCGTTGGGCAAGGCCCCGGTCATCAAGGACGGTGACGAGGTCATTTTCGAATCCGGTGCGGTGGTGGAATATCTGATACGCCGATACGGAAAGGGTCGCCTGGCTCCGGCGCCGGATACGTCTGACTACAATCGCTATATCGAGTTTCTGCATTACGCCGAGGGCTCGGCCATGTTGCCGCTGATGCTCAAGTTCTATACGAGTCGTCTCGGTGACGCCGGTGAGCCATTAAAACCGCGTATTGCCAGTGAAATGCACAACCATCTGGGCTTTCTCAACGAGCAGCTGGCAAACCGCGACTACTTTGTCGGCAACGCGCTGACCGGAGCTGACGTGCAGCTTATTTTCGTTACGCAGTTCGCGGTCAAATTTTCGCCCGATGGCAGTTATCCTCATCTGGCCGCGTTCAACCAGCGCATGGCCGCCCGGCCGGCGTACCAGCGCGCGATAGAGAAGGGCGGCGAGTAGTCGATCCTGCGGGGGCACACAGTCAGGTCACGCCGAAGAATTTTCGAGGCTGTTTGATGTTGTAGCTTGCTAAGGTAGCGACCTGAGTATTCGTATCTGACGCTTTAATGATCAGGAGCCCGTGCATGCCCAAAGCATCTGATCTGCTGCCGACGACGCCCGCGCATTCGCGTGCCGTCGCGATTATCACCAGCGCAACCGTGCTGGCCCTGCTTTACTTCGGCAGAGAAGTGCTAGTTCCCATCACGCTGGCGCTTATCCTCAGTTTGCTGATTGCGCCCTTGGTCGGTGTCCTGCGACGGATTGGTCTGGGCCATGGTCCATCGGTCTTGATCGCGGTACTGGCACTCGTCATGTTCCTGGTCGGATTGGCCACGCTGATTGGCACGCAGGTGGTGCATGTCGGCACCAATCTGCCGCAGTACGAGCAGACCGTCCGCATCAAACTGCAAACGCTGAGTTCGCTCACCGCCGGTCGTATCGAAGCGGTGCAGGGCGAAGCGACAAAGGTATTGAGCCAGCTTTCCGACCATTCGGCCGATCAGCAGACAACGCCAAATGATGCGCTCCGTAATCCGGCTGCGGTCAACGGGGTTGTGCCGGTGGAAATACGCGCTGCGGCGCCCGGCGCGATGACCCTGATCACGCGGATCTTCTCGTCGATCTGGCCGCCCCTGCAAACTGCCGGCATCGTGCTGGTGGTGCTGATTTTCGTCCTGCTCGAACATGAAAGCCTGCGTGACCGGTTCATTCGTCTGGCCGGTGGTTCCGACCTGCGTGCGACGACCGCTGCCATCAACGATGCCGGCGAGCGTCTTTCGCGATTTTTCGTCTCGCAGTTTGCCGTTAACTTTGGCGTCGGCGCCGTCGTCTGGCTGGGGCTGATCATCATCGGCGTGCCGAACGCGCCGCTATGGGCGACGCTGACCGCCGTTTTGCGTTTCGTGCCGTATGTCGGCGTCTGGCTGGCAGCCATACCGGCCATGTTGCTCGCCGCTGCGGTCGATCCCGGGTGGTCGCCGACGCTGTTGACGATGGGGCTTTACATCGTTGTCGAGACGACGGCCGGGCAGTTGGTGGAGCCGCAGCTTTATGGTCATACCACCGGCCTTTCGCCGCTGGCGGTGGTGGTGGCGGCGATTTTCTGGAGCTGGTTGTGGGGGCCTATCGGGCTGATCATGTCGACGCCGTTGACGCTGTGCCTTGTCGTCGCCGGGCGACATGTAAAAGCGCTCAACCTGCTGGATATCCTGCTGGGCGATCTGCCGGCGCTGACCATGCCGCAGCGTTTTTATCAGCGAGCGTTGTCCGGCGACTCGGATGAAATCATCGCCAGCGCGCGCGTTTTTCTGAAGCGCAAATCATTCGCGGCCTATTGCGACTCCGTGCTGTTACCCGCCTTGCAGCTGACCCGCATCGACCTGACGAGCGGTGCCATCAATCGGGAGCAGCAGATCATTGTTCGAGGCGCCATCGTCCGGGTGATCGAGTCGCTGGGCAGTCATGCGCGCAAGCAGTCGCGCTGGCATCGCCGCGTCTCCGTCCTCGATGGTGCCAGCCTCGGCCAGCTGTTGCGGCAGCAGCGCGAGAGCGTCAGCGGTCGCTGGCAGGGACCGCTGGTGGTGGCACCGGGATCGGTCGTTTTGTGTACCGGGCTGGGAGCCACCGGCGACGATCTGGCCACGGAAATCCTCGCCCGCATCCTGCGTGATCTGAATATTGATGCGCGGCACCTTTCGATCGAGGACATCGAAGCGATCGAGGCCGATCCGCCGCCCGAAGTGACAGTAGGCGGTATATCGATGGTCTATATCGTCAGCGCATCATCGAATAATGAGCGAGCAAGCAGCGCGTCCGTTGCCGGCGAAATGCGCCGCCGCTTCCCGGATGCCTGCATTCTTGCCGTGTTTTTGCCCGAGCTGTTGGCGATGCCCGAAGTCATGCCGGTCGATCCCAATGTCAACCAAGTGGTAACGTCGCTGGAAGAGGCCGCGCAGCAAGCGATAGCCCGGTTTCCGGGCAGCGCCAAAATCGGCGAGGGATGATTGCTCAAGGGACTCAGCGAAGTGAAGGTTGAGCAGCGACGGGGCCAGTAAAGCTCTACGCCTCGACATCAGCGCACTTAGCGCGCGGACTACTTGCCTGCGGAAGATCAGCAGCAGCGTGCGGCCGCGGCTGGCTGCGCCGCTGATCACTCATTCCGCATCGGTTTGTAATTTGGTAGGCTCAAAACGAACGGGGGCGTTATATGGAAATGCGTATTTTCTGGTCGGTGTTGGCCGCGCTGGTCGTGTTCGCGTTGGTAAGCACGGGATTCAACGCGCTAGCGCAACATAGGCACCAACAAGAGGCTGAGGAAGCGGCGCAGGTTGTTTTCCAGCAGATGAGTGCCGCTGCACAAGCAGAACGTCAGCTGTCCATCGACGACTCAACCGTGCGTAAACGGAGCGCGGCTGCGGATTTTGATCGTAGAACTCTAAATTCCAGCGAGCGCTGCGTCGATAGCTCGGTGGTTCGCGCCCAAGGTCACGACAATCAGCAGATTGGGATCATCGAAAACCCGGTCAATTGTGTCGGTGGCGTGGCCGATCAGCCCATACGAAGAGCTCGATGATTACTCTTATTGGTGCAGGCCTGATAACTGCTTTAGCGCCCTAGATCCTTGAACGGGTCACCTTTTTCCGGCTGCATTTGGTCTATTGATCACGGCATCCGACACCGGCCAGCTTTCCAGTAACGAATCATCCGCCTCGCGGAAACTATCGGGTGCAATGTGCCGAGTGAGCGCAGAACGAGCATGTCATGTTCGATAACGGTTTTTAATTTACAGCCTTATTTTTCAATAATTTAAATTTCAATGGACTCATGTTTACCTCGTGATATTAGGAGGTAACAATTAGTCCATTCCAGAAAAGTCTCGTTCGGCTCCATCTTGGCCTGAATGTTTAATTTGCCCGTGCACGGTGCCTGTCGATTAGTAAAATTCCAGAGTTTTAACGTCTTAACAATCCCTAGCTTTGTTTTTCGATTGTTAGGCGGCACAGCGTTTAGGGCCGATCGCGGCATATAAGCCGAATATTCAAAAGCCATCGGATGCTTTTTTCATTGGCGTTCGAGACCGAGCCGGTACGGCAGCTAACAAGCAGCCGAGGCAAGACAATTTAGAAGTAACCACATGCGACCTAAAGTGCGATGAAACAGGCTATTTTTACCGAAGCACTAGAAATGTCGTCACAAAATAAAATATTGGCGTGCGATGAAACAGGCTATTTTTAAATTCAAAAGATTAGTAAATTCAGGCAGTTCGAAGAATTGTTATATCGTAAGAAAATGTTGAAAAAAAAATTTCTTTTTTTCAAAAAAAAATCGGGGCAAAATTTGGTCGACCGCCTGTTGCTTGTATGGAGCCATAGATGGAAAGCCAGCCTCAGCTCGAACCACTCAAGCTTTCGAAGGCAGATTTTTTCCGTTCAAACGTCTTTATTACGTGGTCGGCTAAAGTTAACCGCGAAGTGCGTTTAATCGGGCCGGCTCAGTTTGATGCGTGGCTTCTTCTGGAGTTTGATTCCGAGATATCAAGTTTCTGCGAGCGTCCGCCCCTCGCGATCGAGATGAGAAACACCGCACGCTCATCCCGGCCGGTGGACTTTTGGATTCATACGCGACGGGACAAGCAGTTGGGGATTGTTCTATATGACGGGTCACAACGTCGCGAACACGCATTGCCATTGGAAGTCCTGCAAAGTTCGTTGCAAGCCAGCGAATTGCCGTGTGATCTATGGCTTGCGTCTGACCTTCGCCAACGCGCCGTGTATATGCGTAACCTCAAGCAAATGCAGCCGTATATGGCCGTTGAAAACCAAAGGGACATCTATCTCGAAGACACGGTCCTGCACAGCCTGAAGGAGCTGCCATCGACCTGGGAGCGTCTTTTCGCTTTAGTGCCGCCGATGCCTAGGCAAGCCTTTGATAGCTGCATCGTGAGGCTCATACATCAAGGGCGAATTACTAGCGACTTAGAAACCTATCCGCTCTCTTCTCAAACATTGCTGAGTTTGAAATGAGTTTCGCTGAGCGTTTGGCATTCGCTCCCGAACTTCGTGATATCACGACGTGGCCAACGCCTCGCCCGGGCAGGTTGTCAACAGCATCGAGTCAACTCTATGAGCGGCGTAAATCCGCGGTTGCCGCGTACCTTACAGGGGCGTCGTTGAAAAGTATCCACACCCATTTCGGCGTAAGTAAAGCAGAGCTATATCGGCTTATTGAGCGTTGTCTTACAGACAATGGCAGCGCGGGCATTACAGGATTTCAAGCGCTTGTGCCTGGGTACGCCGTCGCCCGCTACACGCGCACGCGATCGATAGACTACGCTAGCGCCAAGGCTGGTAAAGGATTGGTTGGTGCGTTGTCACAGCTCATAGCAGAGAGCGAGGAGTTGTCAAGCTACATTGAGAAAAAGGCCCTTCATTCCAACGCACATTCAGCGTCATCGATTGCTAAAGGAATTCATAAGGAATTTCTAAAACGATGCGCAAAAATCCGAGCACCTAATCAGTATCCATTTGTTACCAAAGATAAGGGCGCGCGCGCGTTAGTTCAGTATATCCAACGGCTGCAAGAACAGTGCTTTGCAAGCTCGGTTGAAGCGAAGTCAGCTGCCGAACGTGAGCAAAAGCTACCGTTAACTGGCCAGCCCACCAGTGCACCGCTGTTGCGCCCGTACGAGGAGACTGAGCACGACGGCCACAATGGTGATTTTTACTTCGTAATTAAGACGCGCGGACTTCAAAATGAGTGGATCACCAGTGCACCCCTACGGATTTGGTTGCTCTTACTGATCTGCCGATCAAGCCGGGCAATTCTCGGCTACAGCTACCGGTTTGGTAGCACGAACTACAGCGCGATTGAAGTGATGCGATCCATCGCGTTTGCAATTCGGCCTTGGGTTCCCAAAGAACTTACGCTCCCGCAACTTCGCTACAACGAAGGCGCGGGATTTCCATCGAGCGCCGTTCCCAGCTGTGAGGGACGCTTGGTCGACATGGTTTTCTTCGATAACGGCACATCCAATCGCGCTCACATTCCGGTTCGTGCCTTAACGCGAACGATGGGTGCGACGGTGAATTTCGGCCGCGTCGGAACACCAACGGCTCGACCGTTTATCGAGCGTCTTAATCAGACGCTCGAGACGACAGGCTTTCGCCGCCTTCCGGTCGGGTTTGATCCAAATGCGCCGGATGAAGAGCGCGCTAAGGCGCACAAAGTGGCTGAGCGATACGCACTAACCATCGATGAATTCGAACAAGTGATCGATGTCATGCTCGCCAACTACAATGCTCAGCCGCATTCGTCGCTGGCCAATCGAAGTCCGCTTCAATTCATTGCATCGTGGGATGCGCATAGCTTTGCCCCCATTCGGCGCACTCCTGATGCTAGCGCGTTTGCCACGCAACTTTTACGCGTTGAGGTGGAGAAAACTATCAAGGGACCGGCAGGTCGCTCGCCCTATGTCGAAGCCTGGAACGTACGCTACTCCAATGACGCATTGCGAAAAATGCAGCACCTTGTCGGGAAGAAAATCCGCCTAGTTGCCGAGGTTGATGGCGACATGCGCTTTATAAGGGGGTTTGTTTGCTCTGGTGCTCGGTTTATCGATATTGGCGTACTTCGGGCAGCGTCCCCGTGGCATCTGACCGCGCATACGTTGGAACAGCGACGAATCATTTGCAAGGAGCAACGGATTCACCCCTTCGCGGTGCCACCGGGCACCGATATGGTTATGGCGTTTCAAGCGTTGAAACAACGGCAAGCGCGGGACCATAAAGCGTCCGCCAATAAGCTCGTCCACTTTGGCGCAGTGGTTTCCCCGCAACGTCCTGCAGTCGATCCACGAACGGCCCGTAAACGAGTGTCCGAAAAAGAGTGGATCAAACTATAGGAGCACTTATGCATCCGGTTGAATCAGGACGCTATGTTATACCGACGATCGCGCTTGAAGAGTTTGTCAACGTGATCTGTTCGTGGATAAGAACAAACATCTTGGGCGGCTTGGTCCCGGGGAAGCAGCGCGTCGGCAAGAGTGTCGCCATCAAATATTTTGCCGAAAATCATAAGCAGTGGTTGGGTCGAAGCGTCGGCGTGGTGTCTCTTGAGGTGCGATATCACCGACAGACATCGGAACCGATGTTTTTTTCCGACCTCCTCGAATCACTGGGTTTCCCCTCGGATAAAAGGCGCTTACCCGACGTGCGCAATCTGCTTATTGGCAGGCTAGTGCAGGCGAGCGCAAGTGCTGAATCTAAAAAGATCGTGATCTTTTTAGATGAATCACAATTATTGGATGATCACATGTTTAAGCTTTTGATCGGCGTGCACAACCAACTTGTGAGTCAATATGAGATAAGTGTTTTGTGGGTGCTGGTCGGGCAGCCCGAGTTAGAAGGGTATGTGGCGACGTACGTTGCGCAAGGAGCGGGGCAGGTGATTGGTCGATTCATGACGGACACTTACGTGTTTCAACCGTTGTCTGAGATAAATGACTTTCAGAAAGCCCTGGAATGCTATGACAGGGAACTACGCCATCCAAAGGATGGTGCGTCGTACACGGAGCATTTTGCGCCTGAAGCGGTTGCGAGAGGCTGGTCGTTGGCCGCTCAGTCAACTTTGATCTGGAATGAGGTGGATCTGGCTCGTACTGAAGCCGGCTTGCCAACCAGCAATGGCATGACGATGCAAGGGTTTACAACGTTAATGAATTACATATTGCGTCGCTATTTGCCGGCGATGACGCCCTCGACCGGTTTGACGTCAATGATGGTTCGAGAGTCAATCCTGATGACCAATTGCTTGATCTTTGAGCAACAAGAAGCGTTATTAACCATCAACCGGAACCACGGTCCTAAGTGATCACCGATGGCGCAGCACGAACGAGAACGGGAGTATTTCTGCCGTCGATTTTGTGAGCTGAATTTTAGGTTCAACGTGCGCATCTGTGAGGACTCGATGATGCCCGACCTTTCTCAAAATGAACGCAATTCGTTGATCGGCGCAGATACTTTATCGCGCCCGTATGAATCACTTTATGCGTATGTTTCTCGATTGATTCGAGGGAATATGCTGAGCGAAAGGGAAATCAAGAAACTTCTGCCAGTCGACTGGCTGGCAATGGCGTTTAATCCTGCTCAACGGATCGAGGCGACGCTGCGCAATAGCTTGGTCGCGCAAGGGGTCAAGCCGGCGGACGTGGATATCAAAGCCTCCACGCGGACTTGGATACCTTTCACAAGTTTGAGCAGCGTTCCTGAAGGGGCGTTGAGAGGATGTCCGGCGTGCTTTGCTAAAGGCTTTCACAGCTTGGCGTTTCAAAGTGATCTGTTACTGCATTGCCCGGTACATCATGTTGAATTGTCACATCACTGTCCTGAGTGCGGTGCGCCCTTAGTATGGAGGGCTGGGTCCCCAAGTCGAAAAACATTCCGCTGCTCCAGGGGCTGTGAACTCCGACGAGATCTTTACAGTGACCTCGGCGAGAATGCATTAATAGAATTAAACCAAGCATTTGGAAAGCACCACAGTTCAATCAAGGTGCTGGTCGACCGATTGCTATTCCTGTCTGGTCCCATTTACACAAGTTATCCGCCCTACGAAGCATTGCGCGCGCTGGGTACCCCTTTGGCTCCATCAAGGGGTTTGCTACAAGGAGTGTGCAACGTTGCACGCCGCATTGTTCTCAACCTTCCAGCGTTTGACCACATGGATCCTGGCAGCGATCCGATCTGGCGTATTCAAATAAGTCCATGGGCCGACACCGTCCGCTTGACTGGCGAAAATCCGCTCAAAACGATGGGAGAGCGTTTCAGGAGGGGTAGCTACCACACGCAACTCCCGTTAGCCGACTGCAAGGAATTTGCCGGTTGGCTACAAACTGCGCCGGGGCTCTTGGCACTACAAAAGAAATATGGCTGGGCGTTAGTACAAACCAACAAGCAGGTCGTGGAAATTCCTTCCTGGGTAATGCCTTCGTCGGAATTTCTAGCTCTCGGTCAATTGTTTGATCAGAAAGCTGATCCAGAAGTTGTGGTCGGCCATTATCAAGTATTGCTCAAAGAGGCAATCATTCGAGGCTATGATCGACTGGCGGCGTCGCAGGATTTGTCTAATGAATCATCTGACGCGATCAGTCTTGCGGAGTCTATGGACGGGGTTGTTCAATTGAATGACGAACTATTCCGCATATTCGGATCAGTACATAGACAAGAAGCTACCTTGGCAATGTGGCATGACCATGTAGATCAAGTGGGAAGTCCAGATGAGTAGGGATGTTTATTGCTGTTTTTACTTCGCACCACTTACAGTGCAATAGAAAATATACCGGCGAGCTTGGTTGCGCGGTTCCAAAGTAGATGTTTTTTATGAGTGGTGGCTCGCTGGCGTATTTCGCGCCACGCCGCTGCTGACAATTGAAGGGCTAGACAATGCACACTTATACGCAAATTTTTCTCCAGCGCTGACCGTGTCTGGCGTTCTCTATTCGTCGCCCGCAGCTTTAAGCAACGCATCTTTTTCGGCGATGGGTAACTTGTTGAACGCAAGAATCATACGGGCTAAGCGTTCATCTTCTGCAAACAGGTAGGCTGTAGGAACGGCTAATGTTTCAGCGAGGCGTTGGATGGTTGCCAAGTCTGGCTCATGGACGCCGAGCTCATAACGATTAATGCGGGTACTCGCCACCGATGAGTCCAATCCTGCCTGAATGCCAAGTTGTTTTTGAGAAAGTTGCTTTTGTGCACGAGCGTCTTTAAGGCGATGCTGAAATACCAGCCGAATATCATTTCGTCGAGCCATGTTAAGAACCAGGAGAGGGAAGGCCTCTACGAGATTCGTAACTTCTGAGCTCCCTCGATACTACGAGTTTCGTAGTTACCTGCGCAAGCCCCTGCTTTCATCGTTTCCCAAGCGTTTTGGGCCCTTTGATGCGAAGTGGCGTTGCTTTGATTGGCACTAAATACTACGATTGGCGTAGCTTATTTGCGTTCTGAATACGTTTGTCCATTGGTAAAATGGAGGTCGCGGATGCGCTTAGAACTCGTGTGCGGCGAAGAGTGGACTATCGCGGTGGATCTCGACGCACGCGTCCATGAGGCATTGGAGCTGCAACGTGAGCGTGCGCTGCAGGCGGATAGCGACTACGTGTTTTCCTATCGGCTTTCGCTCTTCATTTCGAAATCAATTGCCGAATTTCTGGACGCAGATCTCCATTTACCCACCCGCGGCCAGATTGCATACGCGACAGATATAGCGCGAGAAATTGGTATCTCACTTCCCGTCGACGTCTTGCGTTATCGCGGTTCGGCACATGAATTTATCAGTCGCTTCGAAAACGCTTTCAAAGTGAGTAGACAGCGATTAGGCGCATTAGCAGAAGACCCCAAGGATAGTTCTTCGTAAATAGACCTCTGTCAGTTTGCCTTGAATACTGATCGCTTCAGACCAACCCTTGGACACCAAATGCGCGGACATTTGCTCAACCGGCGGCGTCAGAGTGGGAGTCTCGCGCATAAGATGACGCGAGGCGATATCTTCAATCTTGATTGCTTGCCCACATCATCGCCCGGGCGCACTCTTGCGCGCGTTTACGCGGCTTTGCGGGGTGAGTTCGACGTGACGTGCCTGGAACCTGACGAGCTCTTGCTATTTGAGGATATGTTCATCGAGAGGGAAATGAACCCGAAGCCTCAAAACGACCGATTTGTCGACAAAATGCGAGCCGAAGGTGGTTACGTGGGTGACGACATATACGGACGCCTAGTGCGAACCTTGGCGGGCGGCGGCGTTGAGATACTTGATGATAATCCCGACTAGGGAGCTAATAGGCATCGTTCAAGCTCCGGCCGAAAGGTAGTGGCTATGCAATTTCACTATCGGATATTGAGGTTTAAAAGACCTCGACGTGTGTTGAGGAGAGCTTGGGCTAATTGCAGGCTATCTAGCTGCCTCTAGTGTGTAATCCCACAGAAGAGCCAGAACCCGCAGCATGTATTCGAGGCGGTGCAGGCGGGTGATTAGGAAGCGTTATCACGGGTGGCGCACAGAGATTACTTTTACCCAATGTTCTTCGTTATTCGGGTATGCATGATCAAAGGTATGGCGTACGCCGAAGAATCCCTTCAGGAGATCCGTGGATTGTTTGTTTATACCCGTAGCCAAAATTTAAGCTCTACTTGTCCTCTTCGTTGTCGTTTTCTTTTTTGTCGTGGCTTTAGCGGGCAATTTTTTTCCTGCGGATTCAATCAAAAGACTCTCGGCAGTCACACCCCGCTTCTTGATTGCTGCTACAAACCATAACGGCCGCTTACCGCGCCCGGACCAAGTCTTAGTCGGATCACTAGGATCACGGTACTTTGACGCCACAGGACCCTTTTTCCCAGTTGCTTTTTTGCCACTGCGGCTTGGATAAACTTCAACCAAAGTAAGACCGCTGATATTGAGTAGCGCATCAATCTTCTTCCGTACATCTTGGACAAGGTTCGAGCGTGCTGACTCCAAGCGTGATTGGGCTTCGGCGATGACAGTCTGCAGTTCTCGCGGAGAGAGGTTTTCGAGGTTGAGTGCCATGGTTTTTCCATTTTGAGTCGTATATCAAAGCTTGGCTAGCATGTAAAAAAATCCTAGCTTCGGCCTGCGGCTTTTATTGGCACGGAAACAAGAGCTAACTCTCTTAGAGGAGCCATATCGTTGGTTGGGACGATGCCATTCTCTAAAATATGAAATAGCAAAGATGTGCCAAAAAGCAATCTTTGACGCCGTGTATCACACAGGGTAGTGGATAACAATTACAGACGAATACTCGGCATGCGGCCGCTACGCGGTAAAGAAATAACGATGCGCGTTTCCGTTCCCGGCGCACTGTGGATGCGTAATTTTGCACCTACTGAAGCCGCACGCTCGTGCATACCGCGAAGACCCCATCTTCCTGCCTTACCTCCGGCACCAAGAATGTCCGGCGGAATACCAGAACCGTTATCGGCGATCACCAGCCGCAGGTTGCGCCAGCCAAAGTTTATTTCTACGCGTATGGCGGATGCGCCGGAGTGACAAGAGGCGTTAAGCAGGGCTTCGCGAGCTATCCAGCGGAGCTCCTCGGACACCTCAATAGAGACTGGCCAAGGCTTTCCTTTACATAGTAATTCAACGGGAGTCGCGCAATTTTCGGGTAGGTTTGAGATCAATTCATCCATCAAATCGTGGATGTCGCCTTTAGGCTCGCCCAGTGCTCTGAGTTGATCGATCCGCTCTCGTCCTTTGGTCAAAGCAAGTTTTGCGTGATCAACGGCCCGGCCGACGCTTTCCCGTGCAGGCTCACTGGCGTCATCTCGTGTGGCCGAAACGACAAGAACCAGCGCCTGCATGTCCTGGAAAATTGTGTCATGCAACTCGCGTGCGATTCGTTCGCGCTCTGCATGTCGCTCAACCACTTGGCGAACGAGGGCGCGGCGAACTTGATCTATATGGCGGCGGTACGCAAGAAAGATGAGCAGCAGAGCAATTGCCACCACGGCGAATTGAAAAACGGCTGTCTGGTAAAAGGCCGCCGGAATTCGAACCGATGCAGTCGCGCCGATCGTATTCCAGACTCCGTCTTCGTTGGATGCGATGACCTGAAATACATACTTGCCTGGCCGAAGGTTGCTGTAGTCTGCTTCGCGTCGATCCCCCCCGTTTTGCCATTGGCTATCGACTCCGCTCAACCGGTATCGAAACCTCGCCCGATCGGCGTCGCCGAGCACGGCAGCTGTGAATACGAAACGCAACAGATGTGTGTCGCGTGGAACATTCAGCGCGCCTTGCCGCAAGACGTTCTTTCCGTCGGCAAAAACTGACGTCAGGTGGACGGGAGGGGGAGTGTGATTGACCGGAAGATGACGAAAGTCCAACCACGCCAAACCACCAGTGGAGGCAAACCAGAGGCGTCCATCACCGCCTTTTACGAGGGTGGGATGACCGAGGCTGATTTGCGCGGCACCGGGCATGCCTTCCCCTTGGCCAATGACCCTCATAGGCACGGGGCGATCGGGATTGGCTAAAGCCGCCAGCAAATCGCGGCCGTCGACGCGCACGGCGCCGGCGCTTCCATTGAGCCACAACGCGCCGTCTGGCGTGCGCACCATGCCTGATATGCCGCGAACCGCTTCAGGATCGTCGAATTTAAGACTTTGAAAACGATTTCCAATCAGTGCTGCTACGCCCCGCTCGCCACCGACGAGGATGGGTTGCCCCGGGAGGATGCTCTCGACCGTGCCAGTCTGGAGACCTTGTTGTTCGCCGAAGGTGTTGACTGTGCCGTTTTCGACGATGGAAAAGGCGTTGTCGAAGTAACCCATCAGAAGGTGCCCATGGACGTCAGTCGCGAGCGTCACTGGCGGTGTTTTTCGAACCGCCTTAAGTCCTCCGCCAATGGTCCACTGAGTGCCCAATAACTTGTGCAGCGGCTGGCCTCGGTAGACAAACCAAAGCGCTCCCTCGCCGTCCCGGGCGATGCTGAAAGTTCGCCCTTGAAAGGGACCAGTGGCAGAAGGCAACGGTGTAAAAACACCTTGGTAGAATCGCCACGTGCCATCTTCACCGGATAACAGGATAGAGCCGTCATTATCCGCAAGGGCCGCTGAGATATTTTTCTGGAACGTGCCAACACGTTCCGGACTGCCATCTGTAAGGTGCCACCAGTAATTACGCAGGGTGGATTCGCTGGATGTGCCCATCCAGACGTTCCCATCGTTTCCCGCCACCAAGGTGAAGTGGGCGGGTGCATCGGGAACGGGAACTTGAACAGCGATGTTGCGTCGAAAACGATCAATGCCTCCGGGGGTGGCGACCCAGATGTTGCCATCGCGATCCTCCATCACGCCGCCAGCTGCGGAGGACGACATGCCAGTGTCAAAGCGGGACGCGATGACTGCATTGCTCAGCGCTTCCGGTGATCCCTGGAAAGCCAACGGGTTCGTTACGCGGCAGATGCCGGAGGGGCAGGCGGCCCGCCAATACGCGCCAAATCGATCAACGATTCTGACGTTGTCGTTGCCGTTTGTGCTTGGAAGCTTGTGCGGCATCGATCCGGGATAGTACCCAAAGCCGGTCTTGCCGTTGTTGAACCACAGTCGCCCGTCGGCCGCGAGGCCAATGGATCCGTTGACCAAATCGCTGTGAGGGTCAACGATAAAACGAACCGCTCGCTTTTTTAGTTCCAGCAAGTGTTTCGTAGTGCATACCCAGATGTTGCCTTCAGCATCAGTCATCGCGTCAGTAACATCGGCACCGTCGAACTGCCATGAGGCAGTTAAGGGCACGAGACGACCATGATCAAGAACAAAGATCGATGAGTTATCGAACGCAAACACGCGTCCATCGCCATCTTCCAGGAACGTATCAATGATATGACCTACGGGAAGCGGGATGACTTGCGCCGGGGCGTCGCCACCGCCGCGCAGAACCGCAACCCGTCCGGAAGCTAAAGATAGCCAGACATCCCCTGAAGGAGCGGCGTAGATATGGACAACATTCCGCGAAGTCACGTCATCCGAGGAAAAAGGATCGCGGCGCTCAAACGTTTTACCGTCGAAACGGTAAAGTCCACTGGGTGTGGCAAGCCAAAGCCAGCCATCGCGTCCCTGACTCAATCCGGCAATACCCGCAGGAGCACCGTCTTTTTGCGTCCAAGCCGTATGCGTGTAATAGGTCGCCAGGGGCTCTTGGGCAATAGGTGGGGATGACGCAAAAACACGCGTCGCCAATAGCGCAAACAGAAGGAAGCCCCAGCGCCCCATCATCCCTACCATTGCAGCGTCGCCTAATTCTCGCGGGAGGACCAGACTAGCTCCGTCTTCGGAAACTCAATTGCGTAAGCCTACGCCAACGATAAGCGCAAGCTCAAGGACGGTTAGCTCTCTACAAAGGACGGTGTTTGTAAATCAAGCTGTGATCCACGCCATGAGTTGCCACTAGCTATTGGCAAAGGCGAGTAAATCAGCATTGAGTTTGTCCGCTTGCGTCTGTGCAAGGCCATGTGGTGCACCCGGATACACTTTCAGGGTTCCGCGCTTGACGAGTTTTACGCCGAGTCGCGCAGAATCGTCGATCGGTACGATTTGATCGTCGTCGCCGTGAATAAATAAAACCGGAACATCAATTTTTTTGAGATCCCCGGTGAAATCCACCTCTGAAAACTGCTCGATGCAGTCGTACTGACCTTTCAAGCCGCCCGACATGCCCATGAGCCAAAAGGAGTTCCTGAGGCCTTCGGACACTTTTGCGTTGGAGCGGTTGAAGCCGTAGAAGGGGAGACTGAGATCTTTGTAAAACTGGGAGCGATCCTCCCACGTGCCTTGGCGTATGGCATCAAACACGGATCGGTCCAACCCATGAGGATTGTTCGACGTTTTGAGCATCAAAGGCGGTACCGCTCCGACCAGAACGGCTTTGGAAACGCGTGAGGTCCCGTGCCGTCCGAGGTAATGAGCCACCTCACCGCCGCCCGTCGAGTGGCCCACGAGAACGGCGTCATGAAGGTCCAACTTCTCAATGAGCTCAGCCAAATCATCGGCGTAGGTATCCATGTCGTTGCCAGTGAAGGTCTGTGTTGATCGACCATGGCTGCGACGGTCATGCGCGATGGCTCGAAACCCATGTTCGGCCATGAACATGAGCTGCTGATCCCATGCGTCTGCATTGAGTGGCCAGCCGTGAGAAAAGACAACGGAGCGACCCGTTCCCCAGTCTTTGTAAAAAATCGTTGCGCCATCGCGAGTGGTAAATGTGTTACGCATTGCATGAGTCCTTGTTTGTGAGTGCTGAGGTGTTTTGTGGGGCGAGCTCGAAAAAGCGCTGCTGGGCGTAACCGCAGCCAACATCAAAGCGCCAGTGGCGAAAGTTGCGCCAACCAACACTTGCCTTCTCTCTGGAAGTTCCGGTCCGTTTTTGTCTTTGGAACTGCTCATGTCCGCCCCTCCCCGGGTGATGGGAGCCGACTATCCCGCTGTGTGGAGAGGCCTTCAATACCCGTATGGGTATAACTTTCGCTGCGAAGCTAATCGCGATCGTTTCCGCTATGCGTTGCGAAATTGAGCAAGCATGGATTGGCTCTATAAGCTCACTGTTTGCGGCCGTTAGGCGTTCAGACGGTCAGATCTCTTGTTCTGGCGCGCTAGGCATCGGTCAATTCTGAGACGCTCACTTGCTGCACCGAAAGTCAAGGCGGCTTGGCATGGCTGGCTGCTCGTCGCTATACAACTGCGGTGAAATACCCATTCGCTTGACTAAGTGAGGACAAAACATGAAATCGTTCGTAGGTGTCGCCATGGCTGGAGCGCTGTGTTTCTGCGGCGCTTCGCCAGCTTTTGATGTGTCGATGCAGGCTGCGCCAGTTAAACCCATGGCAGCAAAGCCAGGGTCAAGTACGAGTTTCGATTTCGTGTCGAAATTTAATGACGAGGCATACCATGTGGAGGTGTATGTCCCTAAGGACGAAGCTGCTGATCACGGACATCCCGTTCTCTATCTTCTTGATGGAAATGTTCTATTTGGAACTTTCGCCGCAGCCGAGAAAAACAGATCGCAGGCTGGAGAAATCGAGTCCGCGGTCATCGTCGGGATTGAAAGCGGGACGGGGACAAAGGAAGCAGATCGGACCTACGACTTCACTTATTCCGATCTCTCCCCTCGCGAAAAGGAGATCGTCGTGGATCTAGGTTCCAACCCTAGATTCGGCGGTTACGATAAATTTTTCCAAGTCATTGAGAACGAAATTAAGCCAAAGGTGGCTCAATTGGCGGCGGTCAACAATGACCGCGCGGTATTGTTTGGATGGTCGCTCGGCGGACTATTTGTTATTCACACGATGCTTGAGCATCCGACTTCGTTTAGTGCGTATGCCGCTCTCAGCCCATCGCTTTGGCGAGACAATAGATCCGCGTTCCGTGACATACCGGCCTTCGAAAAGCGTGTCAGCGAGACTGATCAGCATTCACGTCTCTTTGTAGGCGTCGGTGGCCTCGAAGAAGAGCTCAGTCCAGCGCTGTTGAGTTGGCCTGTGGACCACAAAAAGTTTGCTTTGGAGATGAAGTACGCGCGCATGGTCGGCAATGCAAAGGATTTTGCTGAAGACGTCCAACCTTTCTTCGCGAAAAAACACCTCGATTTCATGTTCAAAATTTTCGAGGGCGACACGCATAACAGCGTCCCCTGGAGTGCTGTCAATCCTGTCTTAAGCTTCATGTTCCCGGTCAGTTCGGGGCAGAGGACGGACTCCTCCGCTCAAAAGGTGGCGCACCGATAACTCACTTCTTTCGAACTATCGAAAAACATCATCATGCCCAAGAACGCTGTCCCCATTACGAAGCATGGAATAAGCAATGTCTGCTGGTATGCACCTTGAGAGCAACGACGAGGCACAAACTCCGCACACTAGGGGTAGCCAACAAGAGCAAAACTTTGAATTGATCCTGTCGCGGTTGATGGTGCCCGTTCTTAAAGCTCGGTGCCATGCCGTCCGGAACGGCACCTGACGTAGGACATTTTGTTCAACCGCTGGGCCATGGCCAGACCGCTCTTTTGGATACCCATTTGGGGATATACGACCCCATTTGTCCATGCTGAGATACGTGCCAGAGCAACGTTTCCGCCTAAGTCGCGCAGGTGCTGCTCCGCGACAGCGACCCGTAAACCGGGACGTATCCATGAAGCCCGCTGGCAAGAGTTCCACCAGCGTGACGTCGCTTCCTGTGCACGAATCGAAGGAAAAATAATGACGAATACGGTCAACAACTCCCACTATGTCCTGAACAACGGAATTGAGATGCCCGTGATTGGCCTGGGCGTTTTTCACAGCGAGCCGGTGGAAACTGTCGCGGCTGTGACGTCGGCCATCTCTTCCGGCTACCGCCTTATTGACACGGCCGCGGCCTACATGAATGAGCAAGAGGTGGGGCAGGGGATCCGGGCTTCGGGCGTTCCCCGAGACGAGATTTTCGTGACGACCAAGGTGTGGATGAGCGACTTTGGATACGACCGAACTCTTCACGCTTTCGACCGAAGCACTCGTAAGCTGGGGATGGACGTTCTCGACTTGTACCTGATTCATTGGCCCGTCCCGACGGCATTTGACGCCACGATCAACGCATACAAAGCGGCGATTAAACTTTTGGCCGACGGACGCGTGCGGGCGATTGGCGTGTCAAATTTCAGTCCCAATGATCTGGATGGACTCATCGAAAAAACTGGGCATGTGCCTGCCGTCAACCAGATAGAACTGCATCCTTTTTTCAATCAAAAGGATCTTCGGGAGGCCAACAGCCGTTACGGAATTCTCACTCAGGCATGGTCGCCAATCGGTGGCATTAACCGTTATGGGCAGAAAGCAAAGGCCTCTAAGGAAGAACCACAAGATCCGCTTTCTCATCCAGCCGTGGTTGTGCTGGCGGACAAATACGGCAAAACGCCGGCGCAGATCATCTTGCGTTGGCAAATCGAATTGGGCAACGCACCGATACCCAAATCCGTGCGTCCCCAGCGCATTGCCGAAAATATCGACATCTTCGACTTTGCTTTGGCGCCCGCCGAAGTGGATTCGATCAGCGCGCTCAACACCGGCGAGCGTGGCGGACCAGACCCGGCGTTGGTCAGTCCAGAGAACTTTCCTCTTACGATTCCTGAATAAGGTATCGCCTTGATAAGTGTTCAGAGAGTCAACCTGAGCCGACAAAAGGGCGCAGAGGCGACGGGCAACTCCACACCACAGCAGAACAACCAAAACGCATGAGGCGGGCATCATGAGCGGCAACCGCACCAATCTTGAGATTTCTGACCAAGGGCACAAAGTGTCTTCCGATAGCGCGGACTTGAGACTGACCGTTAACGAGTTCGGCACGCCTCGCCACAAAACCAGCTATTCAGCGACGGGTCCAAGCAACGGGCCACTCATGATTTTCCTTCATGGCTGGCCCGAAATAGGCATGATGTGGCATATGCACATGGAGGCTTTCGCTGCCGAAGGATGGCGTTGCGTTGCCCCGGACATGCGAGGCTACGGCGGCTCGTCCGCGCCACGATCGCCTGATAAATACACAGTAAGCGAAGTCGTCAGCGACATGGTCGAGCTGCATGATCATTTAGGCGGCCATCCGGCGGTGTGGGTCGGACATGATTTGGGAAGCCCTATAGCTGCGGCAGTTGCCGCGCATCACGCGGAGCGAAGCCGAGGCGTGGTGTTGATGTCTGTCCCATACCTACCAACTGGTTTTGCACTACCAAGTCTGGTGCCGCTGATTGATCGCAAACTGTATCCCTCTGACCAATATCCCGATGGGCAATGGGATTACTATCGATTTTATCTCACGCATTTCGAACAGACGGTCACCGACTTCGATGCCGACATTCCGTCCACGCTCGCCTCTATCTATCGTCCTGGCAACCCAGCTGCCGTCGGCAAGGTCTCGCCTTCCGCGCTGATCACGCGCAACGGGGGACGTTATGGGTCTGCACATCGGGCGCCGCCAACCCAGCCCGATCCGGCACTCTGGTCCGCCGCAGATTTTGATGCTTTAACCAAGGCTTATGAGGCACACGGCTTCCGGCCTGTTAATGCCTGGTATCTCAACGATGCCGCCAATATCGCCTTCGCACACAAGTCGCCCAATGGTGGACATTTGGAACAACCGGTGTTGTTTCTCAATGGGGAATACGACGGAATCTGCGATATCACTCGCAACTCGCTTGGGCAACCCATGCGCGACACGTGCCGGGACCTGACAGTGGAAAACCTCAGTGCGGGCCACTGGTTGCCGATTGAGCGAAAAGCGGAGAGCGTGGAATCAATACGTTCATGGCTTAAAGCGAAAGGGCTCTCTTGATTGGAGCCTCCTGCCTGGGATTCGATGAAATTTTTAAGCAACGAAAAGAGGTAACTTTTATGAGTAGCAATAAGAAAGCCTCTGAGATTAATTTAAAGCAAGTTCCCTCCGGTGCCGATGCCAAAGGAAAAATCCCGATGTCTCGCCGCGCTTTTCTTGCGGGTGGGACTGTCGTTGCGGCTGGCCTGGTTCTTGGTCAGCGGGCTAGCGCGGGGGGCTTTGGAGGTTTCACTCCGCCATCTTCTAAGGAGCACGATTCTGCTCCGGACAACTCTAAAAAGGTAAGTACAATGAACTCTTCTGAAGTTAAAGAGTATGACATTGCCACCAACGGCATCTCTTTACGCGTAACGGAACAGGGCAATGGCCCGGCGGTTCTCTTCTGCCACGGATTTCCGGATACGTCCTATACCTGGCGCCGCCAAATGAAGGCGCTTGCATCGGCGGGGTATCGCGCCATTGCGCCAGATATGCGCGGTTATGGACGCAGTTCCGCTCCTGCAGACGCGAATTTGTATACCCCCTTACAAACCGCTGGTGATCTGGTCGGGCTGCTCGATGCATTGAACATTCCAACTGCCGTCATCGTGGGCCATGACTGGGGCGCTACGCATGCATGGAACGCGTCGCTCATGCGTCCCGATCGCTTTAAAGCGGTGTTCTGTCTGAGTGTGCCCTATGTTCCGCGAGGAGACGTCAGCGTGTTCGACAAGATGCGCAAGGCTGGCCATCAAAATGATTTTTACATGTTTGAGCAGATTCGACCCGATGCAGATCAAATTTGGGCCGATGCCGCGGTGACCATTCCCGGAATTCTTTATTGGGGTTCAGGCGCAGCTCCAGTTGAAACGCGTTGGAACCCTATGGATCCCAAGCGCAGTCTTCACCGCGCTGCACCAGGGCCGTTGCCTGCTTGGGCAGAGCCTGATTATGTCGAACACAACATCGCAGAATTCGAACGTACGGGTTTTCACGGTGGCTTGAATTATTACCGCGCTGCCGAACCTTATTTCTATCTGTCGGGCCCTTGGAAAGGCGCCAAGGTCACACAACCCTCTTTTTTTATGGGAGGCAAAGCCGATGGTTTGAAACTTCTCTATCCTCAAACGGAGGAACAATTTCGCGTGGGAATTCCGGGCCTAGTGGGCATGCTCGAACTCGACAATGTCGGTCACTGGCCTCAGCATGAAGCATCTGCGCAAGTCAGTGACCAGCTCATCAAGTTTTTACACTCGGTGAGTCCCGTCTGATCAATCGATACAAAAATGACGTCGTATCACCTAACAAAAAAGGCCGCGCTTTGCGCGGCCTTTTCACGTAGCGAATTCGAATAGGAATGCTTGCGTCTTTTCAAGTTGCCATCAAAGACGGCCTCGTTCACCTGATCCAGGTGAATCGCTTTGTAGCGAAAATTTATGCAGCGCCCCACGAACCTTCAGTGCCTCTGCGAACACTTATTTTGATCCCTGTCGAATTTTTAGAATTCGTCTATCGCACGGGATACATCTGTCAGTTGCGAACAAGGCAGCCAGTCAGCCAATGCGAGACGTTGACCTGGTGCCTCTTGGATCAGCGGCATGTGGAAAAAATGCACGTGCTTCACTGTATGAATCAAAACTTGAACATTGTATTTGACAGGAGCAAAAGCCATGGACTTGATTGGGAACACCATGCTTATCACGGGGGGTGGATCAGGGATTGGCGCGGGCTTGGCAACGTCTTTCCACAGATTGGGAAATAAAGTGATTGTGGCCGGCAGAAAGCGTGGCCCTCTCATGGCGCTCGTTCAAGCACACCCGGGTATGGAAGCGATGGAACTGGACATCAGCGATCCCAATTCAATCGAGAACGCTGCGTCTCTGATAGCACACAAGCATCCTTCTCTTAACGTCTTGATCAACAACGCTGGAATCATGCTTGCGGACGACGCAGCAAACCCCATGGATGACGTCACGGCCGTGTCTCAGATCACCACCAACCTGCTTGGACCGATCCGCTTGACGTCCGCTCTCGTGCCGCTTCTGCGTCGCCAGCCGCGCGCACACATTGTCTACAACACTTCAAGTTTGGGCTACACGCCCTTGGCGGCATTTGCCATATATTCGGCAACTAAAGCGGCACTGCATTCATATGTCCTGTCTCAGCGTTTTTTGCTGAAAGACAGCAGGGTGAGCGTCCAGGAGATCGTCCCGCCCTGGGTAGGGACTGGCCTCTTTGGGCCGTCAAACCATCCCTTGGCCATGGATCTAGACAAATTTATCGGAGACTTGATGGCGCTGTTGTCGACCGACGATCCGGAGATCGTCGTGAATGAAGCGAAAACTCAGCGAGAAAACGTTGGGCCCAATGAACATTCCTACGTTGACAAGATCAACACTTTTTTTCTCGGCCAGTCATATTGAGATAAAGGGCGAGTGCGGTTCGCGCGCATCTGGTCAAGCGTCATGTGCAAACGTAAACCACAACAGCCAGTAGTTTTCTGGTCGCTCAAGTGACGCTTTGTCTAGGGATCGATGATCCCGCGTTTAATCGCGATGGTAACTGCATGAGCCCGATCTCGCGTGCCAAGTTTTGAGGCAATGTTTTTCATGTGCTGCTTTACCGTATCTAGACTGATATCTAGTTTGTTGGCCACATCTCGGTTCGTGTTGCCGCCCGACACAACCTTGAGCACAGCGATCTCGCGCTCAGTCAGGGTGTCGATTTCAACATGCGCAGCAATCTCATCAGCTATTACCCCAGTAACGTAGCGACGGCCAGCGTGAACGGCACGAATGGTGTTTATGAGGTCTGACGAAAGACTGTCTTTTAGCAAATATCCACGTGCTCCCGCGCGTAATGCCCTCACGGCCTGCACGTCTGTGCTGAATGTTGATAAAACTACAATAGCGGATCCAGGAAATTCTTCGCGTATGATTTCGATGGCTTCGACTCCGCCCATGTTCGGCATTTGAAGGTCCATCAACGTAACGTCAGGCCTCAGCGCGCGAACCTGATTGACGGCACTTTGCCCATCGGCCGCTTCTCCCACAACAGTTATGCCAGACGCATACGTTAGAACGCTGCGGATGCCTTCGCGCATGATGGGATGGTCGTCGACCACGAGAACCCGGATATCATTATTTTGATCTGTCATGCGGGCGTGCCATCCAAAATGTTGGGGACGGCGTCGGCATGCTGCCTGCGCCACGTACTGGGACAGCAACCAACACATTTTCGGAAAGTGTGGTTGAAATGGCTCTGCTCCGCAAATCCGCATTCGACCGCGATATCAGTGAGTGAATTACTGGTTCCCATCATCATAGTTTTTGCCCGTTCGATCTGCGCGTTCAATCGCCACCGCTGGGGTGTCTGACAAAAATGAGCCTTGAAAGCTCGGGAAAACTGGGTCGTGGACATTCCGCAAGCTTCGGCGACTTTTGCTATTGAAAGCCGGTTTGACGAGGAACAGAAAAGGAGTTCCTTGGCAATGGATTCCTGCCACGGCTGAAGCGAACGATTGTCCAATGAGGCAGCACACATGGGTGAAGCTATCCCAGTCAATTGTGCATAGATAGCTTCGATTAGTTGGTCAATGACCTCGCTGTTGGTGTTGGGCAAGCGAAGGCAATCAAGCAAGATGTCTCCTAGTTCTTCCAGAACCAGGTCGGTCTCCATAGCGGCGTGATTCGCAAAATCAAAAGCCAATTCGCTCGCGGTTACGGCTGATTGATTCAGTCGTGGAATCCGCCCTCCCAAAAATTTGCCACGTGAAGCCCGCGATAGACGCCCTGTTCAAACTCTGAAATGCCCGTCTCCATTCACTCGGACACAACCCGCTTGATCGAGCAAAGACCCGACTGAAGTGGCTCGGTACCGCGAAGCCAGCTTCGCGGGAGATCACCGCGAGTGGCGCGTCGGTGGTCACGAGTTTATGGCGACAAAATTGCATTCGTCTTTCTTGACGCCATTGCTTAGGTGACATGCCGGTGCAGGTTCGAAAAGCTCGTCGCAGGTGACTTTCAGAGATCCCACAAGCCCTGGCAATCTTTGAAATATGGAGGTTCTTGTCCAAGTTTGATTTGAGCAGAGCGGTAGAAATGCGAAGTTGGCGTGCCGACAAAACCGACTGATCAGCTGAGCGTCGCCGGAGTGAATTGCGCGACATGAGACGAGCGGCATTCTCGATGTGCATGCCGGCGGAGGCGCTGCTTGTTGAGTTGCACGATAAGCGGGAGGATAGGGATATCAATCGATCGCGGATCGCGTTTCCAGATACTGGCTCTTGTGGCCCTTTCACCAGCTTGCCACCTATAAAACGCTGACCTTTGATATGGAGCACTAAACTTAGCAAGCAGCCCGAACCGGTAGATGTGAGATAAGCCAACGCGTCACGATCCGGAACGTAGGCAGTAGACGGCGCTGCTTCGATGTTCGCAATGAGGCACATCTCAACTCTCCGTGCTGGGGCTTCGATTGGAATGCCCCGGTATTTTCTGTAATCCAAGCCCAAATATTTCAACACATGAATGTCTAGCGACCGATGGGAAAGGGGTAAGCAAAAATTTACTGTGGATCCGAATCGTTGACGTTTTAGAAAAACGTCAACTTTTCCGCGATCAATCTTTCAATCTGCGAACAACGCCGAGTGCTTGCGAATGAAATCCTCGACCGTCATGGGCGGCTGCCCGGTCAGTTCTTCGATTAGCCCAGAAGTTCCCGCGAAGACGCCGTTCTGGTAGTCAACCGCGACGGAAAGAAGGTGCTGTGAAAAAGTGTCGCTGAACTTCGGATCACTCTCCAAGCGGCTCTTGAATAGCTCAAGGTCGATGGGCTGATAAACCACTTTTCGTCCTAGCGCTTTGCCAACTTCGGCAGCGATTTCATGATGATCCATTTCTACGGGTCCATACAGCGGATAAACCTTGCCTGCATGCGAAGATGGATCGCGGAGAATTGTCGAAATGACTCTGCCCTGGTCCTCCGCAGCAATTGGAGCGTGGCGTCCCTCACCAAAGGGCAGACGAAGAGCACCATGCTTTTTTACTGTCGCTACCTGACCTGGGTATGTCAGCCATTGAGCAAAAAATGTCGGTCGAATATGCGTAACGTGTATTCCCGACCAGTTGAATACTTGCTCCGAAATCCAATGATCCCTTGCTGCATGGCTTGTCGCCACTCGCCGCGCCGAAATCTGCGACATGTTGACGACGGCGGTTACCTTATTTTCCAAAGCTGCCTGCGCGAACAGGGCGCTCGCGCGAATGCCACCGGACTCGATGGGGTAGACAAAGTAGGCGGAGAAAATCCCTTTGAGTGCATTCGCGACGTCGTCCAGATCAGACAAATCACCGACAAGAACATCAACTCCTCGGGCCTTGAGATTTTTCGATCGTTGATCCTCTGCGCGGACCAGCGTTCTAACCTGTTCGCCCGCAGACAACAAGCTTTCAACGGTGGCCCCGCCCGTGTCGCCGGTCGCGCCCGCCACAAAAATAATTCGATTGGACATTTCGTTTACTCCTATTCAAATGAAAGGAAACAGCTTCTTTATCGCGATCGCCGACCTAAGAATGATTTGTACATACCGCTAGTCGCTCCGATCGAGCTTTTGGCCGTTTATTCTGATCGTGGTTACAACGCGCGCTTTACTGCCACCCACCTCCCAATGTCAGGAACAGCTGAACTTGGTCGTTGGCAAGCTTGGTTTGTTGCGCGGCAATCGTTTGATCTAGAGAAGCGAGTTGCCTGTCCGCATCGAGCACGGAAAGATAGTTTTCGCGCCCGAGTCCAAAGAGCTTACGGGCGTCCACGGACGCCTTGCTCGATGAGCGACGGGCAGTTTTTAGGTGATTCATCCGATCTAGGTCATAACCATAGGCAGACAGACTGGTCTGAACTTCATTCAGAGCGGCGAGAACGCTGGCGTCAAATCGCGCGTATGCCGCGTCGATCTGCGCTTGAGATTGGGTAAGCTCAGCTTTTGCGCGACGGCGATTCGGAAATTGCCAAGACACCAATGGCCCAAGCGAGAATTTGTAGGTATCGTCGTCATTGAAATGACCTAAAGCACCGATGGATCCGCCAGATACGCCGAATGAGATTGATGGGTAGAGATCGGCTTTGACCACACCGTATTCCGCTGTTGCAGCGTGGAGCCGCTCCTCTGCTGCCGCAACGTCAGGTCTTCTGGCCAAAAGGCTGCGGCCATCTCCTACCGGAATGAGTTGGGCGATTTGTGGCTCGTCCACGCAGCCGGCTACAGAAGCAGGGATGGCGGATCGTGGAAGAGCCAGTATTAACGCCAATCGGCTCATGGCGATCTCTTTTGCGGCGCTCAACGGTGGGAGGGATGCTCTCAGTGAATCTTCCTGTGAAGTAGACCGTGTCACCGCCAGCGATCCCGACCTCCCACTGTCTTGAAACCTTTTCACCAACTTTGTTTCTTCTTCTTGAAGTGCGATGGCGTGTTGAGTGACGATCGATTCCCTCCCAGAAGCGCAAACCGCTAGATAGGCGGAAACCGTCTGCGCGACCACGGCAATGCGAGTGGCAGCAACCGTGTCTTTGGAGACATTCATTTCTGCTTTGGACGCCTCCACGGAACGGCGCACTCGACCGAATAGATCCACTTCATATGAAACCGATCCAAGCGCCGCGTAGACCTTTTCATTGGGAAGAGGACCGGGAAGATAAAATTGTTCTGCTGAGTCGCGCGAAAAAGCTGCCTCAGCAGCTACGCCAACCTGGGGATACTCGGCGTCTGTTGTGACGCTGATAGATGCTGCCGCCCGCTCTAGATTGGCGAGCGCGACCCGCATATCCGTGTTGGCGCTCAGCGAACGATCGACGAGGTCGTCCAAAGTGGCGTCGTTATAAAGCTTCCACCATTGGGCGTAATTTACGTTCGCCTGTAAGCGAGCATTATTTTGAAGCTGGCCGATCTCTGTCGGATTGTTAGCAATCGCCTCAGACGGCCTTTTGTAGTCGGGCGTCAAAGCGCAGCCAGTAACCCATGCTGCAAGCGTAATTAACGCTATCTTTCTCACCGTGCGTGCCCCGGATGGCTCAGCAAGACCTCAACGGTTGCTGTTCTGCCTGAAAGAAGGGCAAGTCCGGGCGGTGACCGGTCAACACTGATTCTTACCGGTATACGCTGTGCCAAACGGACCCAATTGAATGTCGGATTGATGTTTGCCAGAAAGCGGGTGCTGTTCACCCGGTCGTGGTCCTCAACACCAGCAGCAATGCTTTCGACATGTCCATCGAACAAGCGATCGTCGCCCATCAGAGAGATCCTTGCACGGTCACCAATGTGGATGTGGGCTAGTTTTGTTTCTTCGAAGTAGCCTTCAACTCTCACGGAGTCCGTCGCCAAGATCGCAAACACGGGTTTACCAGTTGAGGCGTAGTCACCGGGCTGTAATTCAATATTTGTAACCACCCCATTGATGGGCGTTCTGACGACTGATCGCGTCAAATTGAGATCGGCCTCTTCCAGTGTGGTCTGCGCTTCGTCACGAACTGCCAATTCCTGGTCGAGTTTTGTCTGGCTCTCTTCGCGAGCTTCATTCGAAACCAGGTCATCTAAACGTCTGTTTCTCGTGTTTTCTTTGCGTTCCTGCGCTATTTCAACATCCAGCTGTTTCAATACGTCCGCCGCGCGTTCTCTGGCGATCTGAAATCGCTTCTTGTCGATCAAAAAAAGGACGTCTCCCTTCCTCACGAGCTGGTTATCTTTGACATTTACTGAATCGACGATGCCAGATACGTCCGGCGCCACATCAGCAACGTCGGCCCGAACGCGTGCGTCGCGTGTCCACGGCTCGTCCTCGTAATAGTTCCAAAGCCTGTAGCCTACAAACAAAGCGGCGGCGGCCAGGGCTATGGACAAAAGCCATTTGGTTATTGTTCGTATTAGGCTCATGAAAATCTCGTTTTAATCGGCAAGAAGCTATTTTGCGATGACTACAGTCCATAATCCCCATAGAATTATGAAAGCGCATAAGTCGAAAAGCCCATGATTAACAAACATGGAGTAGCCGCCGACATAACCAAATATTTTTCTAAGAAAAAGTAAACACAACCCGGCCATGGCAGCGCACACGAGTGCACCATGAATGTAGACACCACCGATGACAAATTCTTTGATCACGCCTTTAAATTCATGTCTGAGTGGATAAAGTCGATCCCGTTTCGGATGCCTGTAAGCGCCATGATGGTTCTAAGTCTGAGAGACGCGTCTTTTATGTCTAGAGACGCTCGCTTAATTAATTCGATGGCTGTCATCAGAGACGGGTGATATTGGTCGCGCTTCTTTTTATCGAATCGACAATTTATGTAGCCGGCGAATATTTTTCTAAAACTTGTGACGAGATTTCTATCCGACACACTGAAATCTTCTGATGCGGCTATCAATTCGGTCAGGTTCACGCCGAGGCGTAAATCGCGCAAACCGTTCAGTGCGATCAGCGAGCTGGTCGGCGCTCGCGACACGAGTAGTCCAATGCGATCCAACATCAGGGAAGCAAATATTTTGTAGCCCTTGATGCCATGGGCCGCCAAGATCGCTAAATCTTTCCAGCCACGACGCACCAATCTATTTGAGACCGTTTGGGAAGCAATAATTCGAACCGATTGAATGGTGAACAAGGACATCAGCGCGCCAACCGCTGCGGATATCGAGGAATTCCAAAAGGTCTCAAAGTTCGCCGAATAGCTCGATTGAAGCGCTATCACGGATGTGCTGACACTGGCAATCTGCAGTGCTGGAATGGCAGTTTTTGGATTGCTCAGTAAGTAACCACAGAAGAAAAGCAGCGGGAATAAAGCAACGCACAAGGCCGCGAAGCTATTCACCGGTGGCAATATTCCAAAAACATACACAAAGCCGATAGGAATCGACACGACCGTCCACTGAAACGTCTTTCTCAGCAGTGGAGTGGGGTCATCGAACGTGGCGAAAAGACAACTGTTTACCGCGGCAACGGCAATGGAAAGTGTTCCTGTATCCCACTGAATAAGAATTGCAAAGTAGCCCGCGGCGAGAATTGCGAGAGCTGCAGCTAGACCGGACCATAAAGCGAGCACACCGTCTGAGTGCAGTCGAAATTTCCTAGCATCATTGATCAAGAGATCGACGTGACTTGATGCGTCATCAGCGTGATCGCGAAGCGCCGCGATGAGCGCTCGGCACTCATACCAAGTCTGGCTCAGCACCCTTAGTCTTCCCACCAAAGCACTTTGTTCAAGCTGCAACCAACTTGAGCCGTCACCGTTTTCAGTCAACTGGTCGCAAGCGGTCTGGATGGCGAGTGCACCATATCTGTCGGGTCGCTTGCTCGTAATCCAAGACTCTAATTGCGCTGCGATCGCTTGTATGCGTGCGGTGATTCCACCTCGCTCCTGTAGAAGCGCGGTTCTGTCATCGATGGCGTCGACGAAGGGCAAAATTGAAGCCAGCCGCTCGGTAAGTGCTTGCAGAATCTTTGTGTGTCTTCGCCTATAAGGCGATTCATAGGGCAACGCGCTCGATACGAGCACTAAATCGACGACTGAGTTGGCGTACTTCAGCCGCTGCTTTCTAGCGCTGTCATCGTTCTTCAAGGCGCTCACGCTCCAAGCCGATGCGTTGAGTTCACACGCCGTTGCTTTGTCGATCGTGACGTCGTGGACGCGCCGAGGGAACAACACGGATTGGGCTATCGCGGCACAGCAAACGCCGATGAGAATTTCTTCTGTGCGCGCGATAGCGATGTCGAAAACGTTGCCTGGATTGTTGATCAGGGGAAGACCGACGAGCGCAGCGGTATATCCCGCCAGCATCGGGAAGTAACTCTTGGGCGTACGGTCGAGTAGCGAAATCGTCAGGCATAGCCCTACCCAAGAGGCCAGGCAAGCGATGAATAGTTCAGGGTCATCGACCAGGTTCGGCAAAGCGATAAGAACGAAGGTAACGCCGACGGCTGTCCCTCCGAGACGGAATGTGGCCTTAGCCCAGACCCCGCCTTGGTTGATGGGCTGACTGGTAAAAAAGACGGTGAGGAGTGCCCACCAAGGGTTCGGTAGGTCGAAGACAAATGCAATGAACAGGGCTGCTATTCCGGCGAGATAGCAGTTCAACCCCAGTATTAAGCCACGGTTTGCCTTTAACTTTTCTAAAATAGGCATCATGCGACTCCATTAAGATTCTTTTTCTCAGGTCGCATTTCAACCCTTGCCAATTGGCCTGACTTAAGACTGTCGAACACTTCCAACGCTGGATTTTTTTGCATCGCGCTGGCGTGAGTAGCGACAAGTCGGCAATGGCCAAACTGAGTTCCAGTTACCCAGTTTCATCGCTCATTTCGGAGCGATAAAATGCTTAATTGCCTACGATGAAATCCCAAACATCATCGACGTCGCCTTCAGCTAAAGCTTCATAAACACACCGACCTGCAAGCCTCTTTTGCTTGACACACATCCACTTTGCTGCGCGTTCTCTGCTGCCCAGATTGGCGATGGCGACTTTGGCCAACGTCAAAGAATTTGACTCAAATTCATCGAATGCTCGCAATCGCGCCGTGTCACGAATCAGTTCCGCTTTACTGATCTCGGAGACAATTTCTCGAAAGCTTTGGATCGGGCTGCTCATCATCTTCATTGCCGAAGGCCGTTTTCTAATTGGCCGCCGCTGTAGGCAGGTTCGTCTGCATCGCTGCGCAGGTCGCTCGGGGGCTTCATAGAGATCTGCCGCGTCATCTTTGCTTTCCCAACGGGGCCCCTGCGCTGGATGCCTGCTATCCGATGCTGGATTTAGTCATGCAAAAGGGGTGGCCACAATACTCATCTGGGTGATACGAGTGGGCAGAAGATCGGTCAAAGTGGTGGCGGCATAGCTAGGGTCGAGTGACACAGTCCGAGAGGGCTCATATCAGCAAGGCCCTCCATCCCCGGGTTGGCTGAGAACGATAAATTTCTCTGTGTCGTCGCTCGATAAGGAATCAACGTCTTGCGTTAATAACGTCTCGCGTTAATTTCGTCGATGCCGCGTGGTCATTCGTTTGCGAGATCCTGTGCCATGAACTTCATTGATCGAGTGATTGCGTTCGGTTTTGGAATATTCCTCCTAGATTTCTTGGCTTGGCGATTTCTGACAATCAAAGATGATCGGGCGAAGTTCGCCGTACGAATATTCTTGTTTGCCATGCTGTGCTACGTCTTGTGGACGTGTGAAATCAGTCCGTTCCAAATCGCGCCATGGCCGGATGGTTCGGCTCACCACGTTTTTGCGCAATGCCTTGAATTTCTGTGGTGGCTTCAGGCTGCCCAAATTATTTCTGTAGTGTTAAGGAAAGCCGTCTTGCCAACGGCGATTCAACGTGACCGGTTGTTGCGGGATGTTCTTCAGGCACTGGTGTTTGTAGGTGCAGCAGTCGCTGCTATTGCTTACGTACTGAAACTTCCCGTGGGCGGTTTGCTTGCTACGTCGGGAGCTTTTGCCATCGTGATTGGTCTTGCGGTGCAGAGTACGCTGAGCGATGTATTTTCTGGCGTTGTCCTCAACGCGACCAAGCCATTCCATGTCGGAGATTTCGTTTCCATCGGTGAAACTCACGGCGAAGTAGTCGAACGAACTTGGCGGGCGACTACGTTGCTCAACGAGCAGGGCAATTTTGTCTTGGTTCCTAACAGCACCGCGGCAAAGGCAAACATCGTCAACGAAAGTCGGCCGCCGCAGCTACACGGTGTCAAGGTCAAGGTGCGGGTTTCACCCGCTTTCCGTCCCGCAATGGTCATCGACGCACTTGAGGACGCCATAGTAGGTACGTCAGGTGTGCTGGCTCAGCCGAAAGCGAGCGTTAACGCGCAAATTATCCATCGACATTTCATTGAGTACGAGATCTTGGTCTACATCTCTTCGGCTACGCGTAAATTCGTAACGCAAAATGAAGTGATCGATCAAGCGCATCGACATTTAGCTGCGCGTGGCATCGACTTGAACACCCGATCTTCCTCATCTAAAGACTTGGGGGCGCGGCAGCGGCTTTTGCGGGGTATCGAGATGTTTCGATCGCTTACTGACGAACAGATAGAAGGACTTTCCAGGGCCATGGAACCTGCGGTCTTCTTCGCGAATGAACTTATCTATCAGGCGGGCAGCAATAGCTCGGATGAGCGCCGTGCCTTGTATATCGTTTCATCCGGAGTCGCGGCAATGCTCACACAACATCAGGGGAAAGATGTGGAGTTGCAACGGATCGGCCCTGGCGATGCTGTGGGGCGAGCAGGCATCCTTACAGGTATCACCATTAGTTTGAAGCTTCGAGCGGTAGGAAGGGTATCTATCTTCCGCCTTCAGAAAGAGGCGCTCACGCCCATCCTTCAGCAGTATCCGGAGATAGGCAAAGAGATGCTTGAGTCTTTAATGGATTATCAAGCGCACGAAGCCGAAATTACGCGGGATGTGCCGGCCCATGCTGATGAAGGAGGGACCCTTTTCGATCGCTTGCTCCTGGGCATGCGCAGGCTGCACGGAATGGCTTAAGCTCCTAAAATCTCTATATGTTTTGACCGTAAAACAGCCATTCCAAACTTGTTACGACTTCGAGTGTGGCATGTCTAAAGCGTCAATCTATCCCTAGATCTTTATAGGCGCCGAGAGTAGGGATAAGGTCGAAAACGCGATTCGTTCTTGGCTTAGTCAACGTTGATCGGCAAGGTATGGGGCGTCACCAAGAGAAAGGCCAGATTTCACTCGCCTAGAAGCGTCGTCCGCCAACACTTCTTGATCGCCTCTCAGAATCCCTTCAATGACGCATTTGGCAATGTCGTCCGGGCTCGTGCTGGGGCCCCCTAGGCTTCGGCCCATGTCCGTATCAATCAGACCGGCGTGTACACCCATGACCAGCGTACCTTGGTCTCGCAGCTCGTTTCGCAGGCCATTGGTGACAGCCCAAGCGGCAGCCTTGGACAGTGAATACGACGATGTGCGGGGTCGGCTCAGCCAGCTGAGCAGAGAAAGCATATTGACCAATGCGCCACCGCCGTTTGCTTTGAGCACCGGGGCAAAGGCGCGGCTCACATTCAACAATCCCCACACATTGGTGTTGAAGAGGGCAGTGAGTGCTTCATCCGTATTCGGATCCAAAAGAGGAGTATTTGCAAATAGGACACCGGCATTGTTGATGACAATGTCGACATCCGCGCACTGTGCCGCTGCGGCTGCAATGGATGAGGGTGACGTAACATCTAGTTTGATGGGAGTGGCCCGAGGCAAAGTCACAGAAGATGGATCGCGCGCGGCGGCGTATACCTTCTTAGCACCTGCCTCTAAAAGTGCTCTGACGTAGGCGTGGCCGAGGCCACGGTTTCCACCGGTGACAAAAGCAGTCTTACCTTCAATTTCCATGGCGTAATCTCGTGTTGCAAGGAGAAAGTTGGTGTAGTTGGTCGAACAATGGTTTTTCGAGATGGCCTAGTCTTCAGTTCAAAACGAAATTTTTCTTTCAGCTTCTACTCGAAAATTTTTCCTTTTAGATAAATGATGCTGAGGAAAAAGCACTTTCGATACTGAATTAAATTTGTCGACCATTTGCCTAGGCTGGCAGCAAGAAAGCTTGGGCGCTTGTTTGCGAAAGCAAAACATATCTTTTGCGGTCAGTGCTTTGACGAAGGTGGCGCTGTTCGGCTTAGACCATCTCAACGATCAGACCCCAAACTTCGATGTTTTACCCTTTGCTACCAGATCCGAACCCGGTCGCTTGGGGCAAGGTAAAGTCGATCTGCGGGTGTAACGTCAAAGTCCCTGTACCAGTCATCGAGATTCCTGACGACGTTGTTCACCCGATACTTGCCGGGCGAGTGCGGATCTACCATGGCGTGAAATTTTTCAACCTCGGGTCGGCGCACTTCGCGAAACATCTGCGCCCACGCCATGAAAAGGCGCTGTTCACCCGTTAAGCCGTCAATCATTGGAGACGGATGGCCACCAAGGTGGGTGCGATACGCTTCTAGCGCGAGCGCCAAGCCACCTTCATCAGCGATGTTCTCGCTAAGGGTAAAACGACCATTGAGGTGCAAACCAGGTAGCACCTCCTGCACGTCGTATTGTTGAACGAGCCGCGAAGCTAGTGCGTCGAAACGCTTCGAGTCCGCCTCCGTCCACCAATTTCGCAGTTCACCATTTGCGTCGTATCTGCGGCCGCGGTCATCAAGCGCATGGGTCATTTCATGGCCGATCTGACCGCCGACGGCGCCGTAATTTACGGCGTCGTCGGCGTGCGGGTCGAAAAAAGGCGGTTGCATGAATGCCGCGGAAAACTCGACTGAATTTGTTTCCTGGTGATACGAGCCGTTGACGTCTTGCGGCAACGACGTCCATTCTTCGCGATCAATTGGCTTGTCCATCTGGCCCACCTTTCGCTGCCACGCGAATTGACGCGACCGGATCACGTTGCCGATCAGGTCTGACGAACTGACGGTGAGGGCGCCATAGTCGGGGATGTGTTCGGGGTAACCGATGTGGAACGTCATCTTGGTGAGCTTCTGCAAAGCCTCCTGCCGCGTTGCCGAATCCATCCACGGGACGTTTCTGATCCGATGTGCGAACGCTGCTCGCAATTCGCCCACATATTGGAGGACTCGAGCCCGCGACGAAGCTGAAAAATAATTTGCCGCGTAAAGTCTCCCGGCGGCTTGCCCCATGGCCGTGTCAACAAAGTCCATCGCGGCCTCCTCACGCGGTCGCGGCTGCTGCAGCCCGTTTATCGTGTGCCCATAGAGATCGAATCGTGCCTTGACGAAACGGTCGTCCAAATAGGCGCTGGCATTGGCCAGCGATCGGGCGACCATCCAGGTTTTGAGCGTATCAATCGGTGTATTCGCAACCACGCGAGCGAGTGCCGTGAGTGAATCTGGATGAGAGGTCACGATGCGTTTCGGATCAGGTAGACCTGCCGACACGAAGAACGATCGCCAGTCAAAACCCGGGGCTGCGAGGACGAGCTCAGACAGCGACATCGGGTGGTATGCCGCCGAGACATCCCTTTCGGCTATGACCGACGGCGTTGCTTTGGCCAATGCCGTTTCGAAGGCAAGCACCTTATGGGCTGCTTCTGTCGGATCACCTCGCCCACCGGCCAGTCGCCACAACGAAGCCACATACGTTAGGTAGGCCGCGCGCAGGGGTGCGTGCCCCGCGTCCAGATAGACCGATGGATCGTCGAAGCCCGAACCGTCGGAAGGCAACGCAAGGCTTCCCGGCCCAAGTTCTATTGCCCGCGCCCCCGGCCGCCGGGCATCGGCATCAACGTCTAGGTCAAATACGCTGGCCAACAGCGTGGAATGGGCTTTGCCCATCAAAGCTGCTATGGCCGCCGGGCTTTTGGCGTTGTCTATTTCCGCCATCAGGGGTTGGACCGGCTTGGCCTGCAGTGCGTCGACTTGCGAGACGTCCATGAATGCGTGATACAGCGAACGCAGCTTTGTCAGATCAGCGGCGGGCAGTCCCTTGGCAGCGGCAGACTTCTCCAGCAGGGACTGAAGTTGTGCTCGCACGCGCAGCTCGTTTTCGCCATAAGCATTGACGTTGCCTTGATCTGCAGGAATCACCAACGTGTCGATGTAATGGCCATTTTCATGACGGTAAAAATCGTCACCGGGCTTGATGGACGCGTCCATCGTGGAGAGGTCGATGCCCCAAGTACCGAAATGCCACGCCGTGTTGCTGGTTGGCGTGCTGGCTGCGGATGGCAGCGTGAGGAGACTGGCCATCAAACCCGCGAGCCCTGCCACATGCGCGCGGCGAAATCGATCATAAGTCTGCGTCGAGACTCGGGAACATTGGTACCGGGGAGTACGAACAAATGGAATGGACATAGGCAAGCTCATGCGTAACACCCTAACGATTTAGAGACTTGTAGCATCACTGCTAGCTCCTTCCATGCCTCATTTGGGTATATCGCAACAATTGGGCCGATCGATAAACCAATCCAACATAGCCGTGGCGATCGTGTTTAGATCTGCGCTCATTTCGCAATGTTTGCCGCAGCGGAGATGCCTTGCGCGCACTTGCGTAAGCTTCAATTTGAACTGAGTGACTAACAATAGCTAAGGCTCAAATTCGCCATCAAAGTCTTCGGAACCAATGCATTTACGAAGGCACGTTTTTTTGTCACGGCAGGTACTTTTGAAGCCACACCGGTCTGGTCAGCATTGCAAGTGATTAGGGAGGGTTATCGAGGGTAGGGTGGGTGTCTGTTTCCGACCCATTTGAGCCGGTCACGAACGGCCGCTTTGCGGCAGCTTCTATACCCAGCTGTGTCTTACTGGCCGCGTTGTGCTCGTAGGTCTTGCATGACCACTCACCATACGGTTTATTACTTCGTTTTCGGAGTCATAAAACTTATCGCTCCGATCAGCGAGATAAGCAAAGGCTATCCTTGTTCCGAAGATCGCTTTACTCATCGAGTAAACGCATGTTTATCTCCGGGATTTTTCCGTTGACGGGCCAAGAACTAAAGCTGAACATCCAGTGTATATGCCCCGATATGGGGTCTAATAAGCGTTCGACGTCAAGAGCGCTGAGTGCGGGCTTCTTAAAGAGCTATCGGCTGACATGGTGAAGTGGAGTCACCTGATTGACAGGCTCTCGCAAAGATCGATACTCGGTAAGCGC
>Ga0302309_10000708_pt1 | contig 35873 bp, 23 predicted proteins | sample III_Palsa_N1_1_FD_200453 | JGI IMG/M metagenome (GOLD analysis project Ga0302309, IMG submission 200453) | Peat permafrost microbial communities from Stordalen Mire near Abisko, Sweden - III_Palsa_N1_1 | ecosystem: Environmental > Terrestrial > Soil > Palsa > Peat permafrost | place: Sweden...
GATGGTAGCGCACGCCGCCCACACCGGCAGCTTCGTCCGCATCGACATGGAAGGCTCCGAGTACACCGAGCCCACCCTCCTCCTCACCGAGCGCCTCCACCAGCAATACCCCGGCGCCGTAGGCACAGTCCTGCAAGCCTATCTTTTTCGCACCGAAAATGACGTAGAACGCCTATTAACACAGGGGATTCGCATTCGCCTCTGCAAAGGCGCCTACAAAGAACCACCCGAAATCGCCTTCCCCGCCAAGGCCGATGTCGATACCAACTACATCAAGCTGATGAAGCGCATCGTCAGCAGTCCAGTCTTCTGCGGCATCGCCACCCACGACGAATCCATCGTCGACGAGCTGCGCCGTTTCGTCGCGAGCAACAACATCGACAAACGCGCCTTCGAGTTCCAGATGCTCTACGGAATCCGCCGCGACCTGCAGCGCAAGCTAGTCGCCGAAGGCTTCGGCGTCCGCGTCTACGTACCCTTTGGCGCCGAATGGTATCCCTACTTCATGCGCCGCCTGGCCGAACGCCCCGCCAACGTCCTCTTCCTAGCGAAGAACTTCTTCAAGAGCTAGCGAAGCCTAGTCAGGCGGAAGCATCGGCGCAATGAAGATCAGGTTCGTCAGCACCGTCCGCTGCGCATAGTTGAGCCAGCCATATCGCGGAGAGTTCATCATCGCGAACCGCTGTTGCGGCGGCAGCATGCGCAACTCCCGAAAGCTGCGGATCACCTGGCGTCGCTGGTCCATCGGCAGCGAACCCAACTGCTCCATCACACCTCGCACCTGCGAGCGCTGCGCCGGGTTCAGCCGCTCCATCGCCTCGGTATGCGCCAGCGTCCGCGCCCGCATCTCTGGAGTCATCGCATTCAACTGCGCCAGCCGCTGATGCATCTGCATCTGCGTCTGCAGCGGAAGCTCCCGAAATCCTGGCTCGCGATCCAGCGCCGCCTCCTGCTGCTCCAGCGTCATGCCCCGATGCTGTTCCATCCACTCCGGCAGATGCTCGCCGCTGCGCCGTCCGTTCGGTCCCACCAAATGCTGCTGACTTCCCGGCTGCATCATCGCCCCGATCGGCGGTGGCCGCCGCTCGACAGGCGCCGGTCGCTCCTGCTGCCCGCCAAAGCCATGGTTTTGACCCGCAGCAACCATGAAATACGAAGGCGTTCGCCGAAAGCTGGGAGCCGCATGCCCCTGCGCAAACACAATCCCGCTCCAGCCTGCGAGCAGACCGACCAGTAGCGCTCGAACGATCGAGCCGCGGGATGTGACTGCCTTACGCATACGTCAACTTGCTGATCAATGGCTCTTGCAAATACCTTCCTTGGTCCTTCGTTGTCTAACTACTCGGCGGACTCGAGCTGTCATCGCTGGAATCGAGCAGCTGATCCATCTGCTGCACGGCCTGCGCATTGTTATCGAGAAGCTTCAAGTCATTGACCGTAGGCGAAGCCTGCACCGCAACGCCAGGATTATGCTGGTAGAACCCGGCAAACGTGCCGCCTCCCGCCAACATCACCGCCACCACCAGCGCCCCCGCCAGCGCTGGCCGAAACCGATGTCCCGTGCTGTACGTCAGAAACGCCCGCGTCCGCGCCCAGAAACCCTCCGGCTCCGAAGCCTGTGCCTCGCGAAGCCGCGCATGCAGCCTCGTATCGAAGTACGCTGAAGGCTCCGGCGCCTTCCACTCGTCCAGCAGCGCAAACGTAGCCTGCAACTCCTCCAACTCCTTGCGGCACTCCGGGCAAGCGGCCATGTGCTCCGCCACCTCCGGGTGCGCAGCAGCGTACGACTTATCCAGCAACAAATCAGCGAGAGATGTGCGGCAAGTCTTGCAATCGATTTTCATGTCTATCTTCTTCTTCATATCATCCCCTCTTGGTTCCACTCCGGGGTCACACCTTTGCTTGTAACGTCAACGCTTCCGGTGCCAACTCACTCGATTTCTAAACAAACTCTTTCAACTTCTCCCGCAGCGTCTGATACGCCCGGAACAACAACGACTTCGTAGCAGACTCGGATAACTTCAGTACCTCGCCGATCTGCTTGTAATCCATCCCTTCATACTTGTGCATCAACACGGCGGTCTTCTGCCGCTCGGGCAACGCCATCACGTGCTGCCGGATGGCGTTCATGCGCTCCTTCTGCAGCAGATCCGCCTCAGCCGATGGCGTGTCATCCGCTACATCCGGAGTCGTTCCCGTCTCCGCGTCCACAGCGTCCAGGTAAATCGTAGAAGCCGTCCGCTCATGCCGTGTATCGCGCGCATGATTGACTCCCAGGTTCGTTGCGATCCGATAAAGCCACGTGCTGAACCGAGCCTCCGCCCGATACGTCTCCCGCGAACGGTAGACCCGCAGAAAGACCTCCTGTGCAAGCTCCTCCGCCACGGCCTGGTTGTGCACCATGCGAAACATAAAGTGCACAATCGGCTTCCGATACTTCCCCAGCAACACGTCGAACGCATCCATGTTGCCGGCCTTCAACTCGAGCATCACCTCGGCATCGGTAAGCTCGGAAAAATCTCCGCGCGCTACGGCAGCCCGCCTCGCCTCCACCTGTTCCGGTGTCAAGTCGGTGGCCACCAACGGGGCACCTTCCAGCCGCGGCTCCGCAGGTTCCACGAGGCCGGGATGGAGCGCGAGCGTGCCCATATCCTCTGGAACCCCATCCTGACTCTCAGGTTGCGTTAAATCCTCCTCTTCGCCAGATTTTGGCGAAATGGGCGGATCTCCCGGCTGAATTCTGTGCGATTGCGGCATCAGGCCGTAATTGTACCTTTCGGAATCTTGTTGTTGGACGCGAACCCTCGTCCAGACGGTGTCCACATGGTGTCCGTACGCTGCCCAAGCGATGCCCCCTTCGGTTGGCGCACCTGCCCCTCAGTGTTATCCTAACTAAGCTGCAAAGGCCTGGAAGAAGCGTATCCGCATCGATTCTCGCCTCCCAGCCCATGGGCGCATAACTCAGCGGTAGAGTGCCACCTTCACACGGTGGAAGTCGTAGGTTCGAATCCTGCTGTGCCCACCATAAAATCAATAACTTACAAGCGTTGTGCCGCAAGCGTTTGGGGGCAGCACTTCAAAACCTTGATTTTTTCCTCTTTTATTGTGCTGTTTGTAGAAGGATTCGACCATCAACTGCACGCTCTCTGCCAACTCCTGTACGTACTCGTTCGCTGCGGTATCTGAACGCGTATGCCGCAGGTGCGCCTGGATGTCCTTGATCGATCCTAGCTTCTGCGCCCGAGTGGGGATCGTCCGCCGGATAATCTGAAAATTCAGTTTGGGAATACCAAGCTTCTTCGCCATCGGGGTGAGAACCCGACTTCGATAGTTAGCGGTGTCCATCATCCCGCCATCGGCGTTCGGAAAGATGAACGCATTGGGATCTGCATCAGGACACTCCAGTTTCCATGACAGGAGGTCTTCGTTCAACCCATCTGGCATATGGACCTCGCCGAGACTTTTCGGGGTCTTGCCGAAAGACCTTAGTACCCTTCGATAGACGGTTTCTCCAGCCGGCAGTTGCCCATACGAAGTGGGACATAGCGGTTTGCGAATAAACCACTCGAAGGTTACGGAGCTGTCCTTGGGAACCTTTCCTCCGGTGTTCTGACCGGTAGTTTTGGTTACTATGGTCCGCAGCGCATCGCGCGGATCGGACTTGGTCATATTCGAATAGAAAGGATTTTGTAACTACTGACGCAATTACAGCCTAATCTCGACCGGGAAACCATCCATCCACCGCTCTCTAAAGCGAATGGGTGGGGCGGCACCCCATACACCACACTATCCGTCGCCCAACCGACACCCCGAACCAACAATCCTTCCCGCCCCTCCACCGGCAACCTCGACCCCCGGCAATGCTAGAACTGTAGACACATGGATCACACCGTCATCAACAAACCTCTCCGCCAGCAATCCGGCGCGCCCCGCGCCCCCAGTCCCTACGCCATCACCTACGCCCTGATCACGATCAACGTCCTGGTCTTTGCAGCCATGGTCGCAAGTGGCGTCTCATTTACCCAGCCGACGCCTCTCGACGTGGCGAACTGGGGTGGAGACTTCGGTCCGCTCACCGTGGGCGCACATCAATGGTGGCGTCTACTCACCTCCTGCTTTCTTCACTTCGGCATCATCCATATCGGCTTCAACATGTACGTGCTCTTCCAGATCGGGCCGTTTATTGAAATGGCCTTCGGCCGCGCACGTTATCTGCTGATTTACTTCTTCGCGGGCCTTGGAGGCAGTCTCGTAAGTGTGTGGGTGCATCCGATGGCGGTCGGCGCAGGCGCCTCGGGTGCCATCTTCGGCCTGTACGGCGCAGTGTTCGGTTTTCTTCTCAGAAATCGACGATCGCTCGATCCAGCGGTGACGAAGCGCATTGCCAAGTCAGCAGGAATCTTCGTTCTCTATAACGTCGTCTACGGTTCCATCACCAAGACGACAGACCTTTCCGCCCATTTCGGCGGTTTAGTCACCGGGTTTGTCGTCGGGATGCTACTGATACGTGCGCGCCCTATTGCACTGGCGCAGCCTAACCTCACCTCCCCAACCCAGCCCACCTAAACACAACCTTGGTCAGGGTAAAGCCCAAACCGCTGCGTCCGGAAATAAGTACCCGGAAGACGGCAAGTGGCCGCTGACCCAGCCGGTTTGTTCTGGATTGGCGACTTCAGGCCAATGCACTCATTGAAAAAAGTTGAGTCGGCCCGAGAGATCTAATCCTGCGAGACGCTGTACGGGGACTGATGTGGGCCTTGCGCGCCCAACCTTCCCGAAAAGTCGGCCTATCGGCACGACCGCAGTGTCAGACAGCGGAATCAAGCGAGGTTTGTAAACATTCCTTTAGCAAAAGGCCTCGCAGCCAGCGCGCAGATCACATTCCGGTAAAACGTGATGGTTATCACTGCTTGCAGCCATCGCCAGTCCGATACTTGGAGACCGTACTCAGGAGGTCTGTCTGTGAATAGTTTCTGTGCGCGCATGTTCGGTCTCACCCTGTTCGTTTTTCTCTTTTTGGCTATTGCCGCCCAACCTGCTATTGCTCAGCAGGATCAAGCCACGCATGTGTTCCATCGTGGGATTCCAGCCGGGGATACCTGTGCTACCTGCCATAAGGCGTTGTACGACCAATGGAAAGCTAGCCCGCATGCCGCCAACAGTGTCGAATGCACTGTGTGCCATGGTGAGACAACAGCAAAGGACTTCGCGGGCAAGCCGGGGTTGAGCACATGCGAAACCTGTCACTCTGATCAGGTGGCACAATTGAAGTCTGATCCATTCATGAAAGGCAAGACGTGTGTAAGCTGTCATCAAGCACACACCTTCGTGGAGCACAAGAAGGCGGCCCCGACAAGCTAGTGATAACAATTTCCAGGCGTGGCATTCTCGAACTGCTGGCCGGTGCATCCGCGCTCACCGCCTTGGAAACGTGTCATCGAATGCCAAAGGAATGTACGACCGGTTGCCCTGAAAACGATCGATCATGCCCCGAAGATTCTGCCTAGCACGCGGATGCGCTGCAAGCGCGTTCGTCGCGACTGCGAATCGGAATCTTCCGAAGCTCCTCTTCAATTTGTCTGTTCTGTTTGGGCAAACGCGGAACTATGCAGTCGCGCAGTTCTCTCAGTGGTGCGAGGGTCACCGATAATCCTGATTTGCGCGATAGCTGCTGGACGTCGACCATCAGGAAGTACCTCCGAATCCTCGCTGCTCCCCGGATAAGTTCCATGAAGTCGGCCAGTGTCTGCCGATCTGTCTCCGCGTGATCTTCGGTTGACAACTTCAGGCCAAAGCACTTTTCCAGCATCGCCTGCTGGAAATGCGCATTGGCGATTTGTCACCAGTTGAAAAGAGGCAGAAAAGGGCCACAACGAATCGTAGTTGCTGATAACGCCGTTTTTCGTGCACTGCCTGGACGCTGTCGGCAATCAGCCGCACACTTATGGGGGCCAGTGCAGAGGGTAACGGGAGTGGTAGCAGATTCGTGTGATTCCCCAGCCGCTTACTGAATGATGAGGGTGACGGTGGACGTGTGCGTCAGAGTTCCGCTCACGGCGGTAACTGTGACGGTGTACGTCCCGGCTTCCGAAGCCGGCGGAGCGGAGCCGCCGCCGCTGCATCCGGTGGCAGATACAAGTAAGAGGCCAACCGCAGCGAAGAGCAGTGAGCAGGCGATGCGTGCAAGCAGCTTGCGCCGGCGTCCCGGTAGAACAAGAACCATCAACGCACCAAAGAATGCAACGGCGAACTGGATTGAGGTATCGCGCTGCAGCAACGCCTGTGAGGCTGTGGCAACAGATAGTACAGAGGTAGAGGTGGTTCCACCCGTGATCGTGAGGCTGGCCGGGTTGAAAGAGCACGTGGCAAACGCGGGCAGTCCGGAACAGCTAAGGTTCACATTTCCGGCGAAGCCCGCAGGCGCGGTGACTGAGAAGTTATAGGCGGCGACCTGGCCGGAGGTGATGGTCATTGAAGACGGTGAGGCCGTAATGGAGAAGTCCGGCGAAAGGCCCGTGCCGGAAAGCGCCACCGTTTGCGTTGTGTTGCCCGTACTGCTCGTCATGGTGAGGGTAGCCGTTTCAACCGAGGGGGTAGACGGCTTGAAAGAGATGTTTGCGGTACAGTTCGCTCCGCCGGGCAGCGAGGCGGGGCAGGAAGATGTCTGGCTGAAGTCCGCGGCGTTAGGGCCGGTGATTGCAGAAGCCGGGGAGCTGATGGCGGTGCTCAAGTTGTTGGTGATGGTAATGGATTGCGCGGCGGCCGTAGAGCCGACAAGCGTCGATGGAAATGTGAGGTTGGACGGGCTGACCGAGAAGGGGACGACGACGTTTGCCGGAATCGGTAGCGTTTGTACGGCGACGCCGCTGTTGATCGATATGTTGAGCACAGCGTTATATGTACCAACTGTGCTGGGCGTGAAGGTGACGGTGACCGTGCAGGAGTTGGAAGGGGATAGCGCGGCGGTGCAGGTATTCTGCAGGCCGTACTCGGATGGAGCGACGCTATTGCCGAGAAGGATATAGATGTTGCTCAGGGTCTCGTTTGCGGATCCTGTGTTGGTGATTTGGAAAACTTGCTGCACGCTTTGCCCGACGGTGAGCGTACCGAAAGAGAACGTGCCAGGCGTAATGCTGACGGTCGGTTGCACAAGGATGTAGCCATAAAGAGGCACGGCGTCTGCCACTGCAGCGCCGTCCGTGATGTTGAGCGTGGCATAGACCGGTGCTCCGCTGGCCGGCGCTTGATAGACGACCGAGAGCGCACAACTCTGCTGGGACTGCAGTGAAACGCCCACACAGGTATTGCCGGCGATACTGAAGCTGCTGGCATAGGGGCCGGTGGTGGTGGGAGTGTCTACCGTGGTGGTGGAGTTGGAGGTGTTCGTAATCGTGACAGTACGCGGCAGGGACTGCTGGCTTGGGAAGAGGCTACCGAAGTTGATGTTCGGCGTGGATACGAGCAACGGGCCGGTGGTTGGGTTGGGGACGAAGTAAGCGTAGGTGTCTGTGCGAAAGCCCGTGTTGTACACGATACCGACGTCAGGGGAACCTGCACCACTGGCTGTGGGTGAGACGGTGATTTGCGCGGTGCAGGACGCCTGTGGAGCGAGAACGCCGCAGTTATTCGTCTCAGCAAACTCGTCGAACGTCAGAATAGAGTTGATGGTGAGGCTCGCCGTGCCGGTATTGGTAAGAGTCAACGGGCGGGCCGGGCTAGTGGTGCCTGTCTGCTGCGGCGGGAAGATAAGCTGGCTGGCGTCGACGATAAGGTTGCCGCCGATGGCATCGGTCGTGGCTGGAGGAGACGGTGTGAAGCTCTGCGATGCGGGTAGTGCGTCGCTGTTGATGGTGATATTGCCGGTCGCAGCACCGCCAGTGGAATTGGCCGGCGTGAGAAAACAGGATGTGCCGGCCGGTACTGTTGAACCACAGGTGCTGTTGGCAGAAGCGAAGCCGCCGGAAACCTGCAGACTCGAGATATGCAGATCGGCTGAGCCTGCGTCTCGAAGCTCAAGGAAGGGATTCTGGTACGAGAGGCTGATTTGCGGTTGATTGGCAGGGGTAATCTTTGCAATGAACGTGGAGTATCCGATGAACGATGTGCTAATACCGAGTGAGGATTGCGCGTTGTAGGATGTGCCGGTACCGATATTAATGGGATCGAGTGTGGCGTTACTGATAGCGGAGTTGACGGGTGCGCCTGCGATATAGATGTCGCCTGCACTGTCCAGCGCGAGACCGGTTGGAGGTTGGGTGGTATTGCGGCCACCGAAACCGGTGGCGTTCAGAAGAGCGCCGGTGGGGTCGAACTCCGCAACGAAGCCGCTGGTGACGCTATCGCGAGCAAGAGCGTTCTTGAACGGCAAGCTGGCGTTGTTATAACTTCCGCCAATGTAGAAGTCTCCCTTGGAGTCCAGCGCGGTTACATTTGCGTAGCCGCTGCCCAGAGAGGTGGAGTATGTAAGCCCGGAGTGCGCGGGGTTGATGGCGAGAGCGAAGAGCCTTGGGAAATTGGCTTGCCCGACGGGAAGAAGAAAAGCGTTGGTGGTGAATGGGAAGTCAGGCGCGTACTCCGACCCCGCCAGATAGATGGTGCCATCCGAGCCGACCTGGATGGGCGCCAGGGAGTCATACTGCGATGATGAGTTGCCCCCAAGCAACGTGCTGAAGAGCAAAGACCGTCCGTCGGGGCTAAATTCAGCGACAAAGTACTCGCCTACGCCATTCTCAAGCCAATTCTGGAGAGGGACCGTGTTGCCGGGGCCTGCGATGTAGACGTTGCCAGTGGTGTCCAGGGCGATGCCGGTTGCGAAGGCTTCGATGATGCTGTTGCCGACGGTCGAAAAATAGCTGGAGAACACCCAGGCGTCGCCGGCAGCGTTGAGCTTGCCAAAGAATGGACCCGCGCAAGAGGTGCAAATACCCCCTGCGTACGTGGACAGGAAACCGTTCACGGCCTGTAGGCCGGAGTCGGCAGTAAGACCGGCGATATACAGCTCTCCTGCGGCGTCGACGACGATGCTCTTGGGCAGTTGCTGGCCCGAACCTAGCAGCGTGGAGTACACCATCGTGCCTGTAGGGCTGAACTTTGCCGCGAATCCGGCGTTGCAGAAACTGGAACAGGTGCCCAGGTTTTGCGAAGTGGCGGGGAAGCTCGCAGTACCTGTAACGCCCGCGACGTACACGTTTCCAGCGGGATCGAGGGCGATCGCCGAAGCGGAGTTGAAGTCTGACGCTGGGATGTAGGTGGAAAAGAGAATCTGGATTCCGGTGGGATCCAGCTTGGTGACGTAAACCTCCTCGCCGCCGCTCACGCCGCCTTGGCCGCCCACGACAGGATAGTTGTTCGCTAACGTCCCGCCGACGATGTAGACGTTGCCCGAGGAGTCCGTTTGTATGCCATTGACCGTCGTGGAATTGTTAACACCAATGATTTGGGTGTAGGAGACGACCGGGTCGATGACAAGCGGGAGATGGTGGTCGTAGGACCCAACGGAAAAGCCTAGCTGGCCGTCGTCGAGCCGAAAGGTCACTTGAATCGGGATGCGGTGACCGTTTCGCTGTTGATAGGCGATGGGCGCAAGCAGACGCATGCCCTCCGCTGAGCACCGACTGGCGGAGGCAGTGTGGAGACGAGCCGATCCATCGGACTCGAGAGAGAAGGATGTACCGGAATCAGGTGCGAACGAGATGGCCTCGGGGTCCGCTTGGGCAGCGACCTCGAGATCATATTCGAGACGACCTCCCTCGCCGTGGAAGACGAGATCAACGCCCTGCGCAATTTGACTGTAATCGAGCTCATGTTGCAGAGCCACGCCCTCGATCCATGTGGAACGGTCAGACGACGGGTAGTAGTTGACGCGGCCGCTGACAGAGCCCTCAGCATGCACATTGGCTGGCTGCTGGTCGAGGCTGCGAATATTGAAAGAAAGGCCGGCCTGACCGTTTGCGCAAGGTAGCTGTACTTGAGTACGTGTAAAACGCATGACTCCACTGGAGATGTGCGCAAGGTAGAGGACACTGGGATCAGCCTGCCCGACGTTCTGCTCGAAGGCCAGTGGAAGGAGGCCCATGGGGGCGGTGGGGTGTTGAGCATATGTAGACGCGGTCGAGACAGCAATGGCCAGAATGGCGCGCAGGGGCAGCAGGCGAGAGACTCGAGTGGATCGCATGTGGGCCTTGACCTTGATTCGATTCAGCGTGGAATTTCACGACTGTATCACGACCCACTTCCGACTGTCCCCGATGTGGCCCTAAGAGATCGATGATTGGTAGATTCCAATTTGTATACAAAGCCGCGTCTTCGGCAACATTCGACGGCGACGTTTCCCATCACACCGTTTTCCAGGAGTGCTGTTGTGGATTATGCTCTCGTCACGGCCTGGAAGTGGCTTCCAGATCGACGAACAGCCGACCAGTAGACAAAGATGCAGCGCCAAGGCCATTTCCGCTATATCGCGATGGGGCCTAATCTGGCTCGGCTCCTATTTGGTCGTGCGGTTCGTACACGTCGCTTGCTTCAAGGCGGGGTGGCTTTCATCGCCGGGATCAACGACTTGGGAGAATGTATTTTTCTGTGCCGTTCTCCCAGGCTTGATCGCAGCAACAGACAAACTGGTCAGATATGAAGCGCAAGCTTTTCACTGCCTCCAAATGAAGATCGAACCATGATCTAAACGATCTTTTTTCCGCAAAGTCTGTCTATCGGCAGGGTCGATTCTCAGTTGTTGCTAACAGGCCAATGCACGTTTCCAAACCGGGCTTCGCTCGAAACGCGTATTGGCGATTCAGCGCTCGCTGAGGCCTCGGGAGACCTATTCGTACTAAATAATCTACGCGCGTCTTCCCCTTGCACTTCTACAGAACGACGGTGTAGTCTTTTGTCGAAGTGAAAAGGGAACGAGTTGACGGGGAAAATCGAACTGCCGCAGGGAACGCTGGATCTTCTTATTCTGCGCACTCTGCTATCCGGCGCTCAACACGGCTGGGCTATCTCGGAGCGCATGCAGCAGGTTTCCGGAGACGTGCTCAGCATTCAACAAGGCTCGCTCTATCCCGCGCTGCATCGCCTTGAGCGGCGTGGTTGGATAACGGCGCAGTGGGGCACGTCGGATAACAACCGACGCGCAAAGTATTACGAACTGACACGGCTTGGAAAGAAACAGCTGGAGCTCGAGACCGAAGCCTGGCGCAAGCTCACCGTGGCCGTCGAGCATATTCTCGGGGAGGCCTGACGCCGTGCTGAACGACTTACGTTACCGCACCCGTGCGCTGCTTCATCGCAAACAGGTTGAGGAAGAGCTCGATGAAGAGCTGCGTTTTCACTTCGAGCACCAAGTGGAAAAATACAGGAGGTCCGGTATGGCGGAACAAGAGGCAAAACGCAAAGCGCGGCTCGACTTCGGCGGCCATGAAAAAACAAAAGAAGACTGTCGCGAGGTGCGCGGAACCAGCTTCGTCGAACTCACCCTCGAGGATGCAAGATATGGCTTGCGTCAGCTCACAGCCAACCCTGTCTTCGCGCTGGTCATGATCCTCACTCTCGCGCTCAGCATCGGAGCCAACAGCGCCATCTTCAGCGTCATCGACGGCGTGCTACTGAAGCGCCTGCCCTATGCACAGCCCGAGCACCTCGTCCGCCTCTTCTTGTCGAGCGCCGAATATCCCAAGTTCCCACTCAATCCATGGGATTTCCGCGATTTTCGCGCGCGCAATCACTCCTTCGAATCCATGGCAGCTTTCACCCGCGGCGACGTACAGCTTTCCGGCGAAGGTGAGCCTGTCCATCTGAATGGCTTCCGAATCACTTCGGGCTATTTTAACGTCCTTGGCATTCATCCGCAGATCGGCCGGGAATTCGAGCTTCAAGCGGAACTCCCCGGCAACAGTCTCCAGGTCCTCATCAGCAATCGCCTTTGGCGCACGCGCTTTGGCGCCGACCCCAACATTGTCGGCCGCAAGATCACGTTGAATATGCAGCCGTTCACAGTCATTGGTGTCATGCCCGCCGGCACAGAACATCCCGGGAACACGTATCATGCCGTGGCTTACGGTGACAGCGTCGATGTGTGGTGGCCCTTCTCGTTTGAAGGAAATCCCAATCAACGTGGTTCGCACTTCATGGAAGGCATCGCGCGCCTAAAACCGGGGGTCACCGTGGAGCAGGCGGGTGCCGACATGAACACCATTATGGCGCAACTCGCAAGGGAACATAGCGAATCCAGTTGGGCTGTTCTGGTTGTTCCGCTCTACTCTGAGGTAGTCGGAGCCAGCCGTCAAATGCTTTTGGTTCTGCTCGGTGCGGTTGGCATTGTGCTCCTCATCGCCTGCGCCAATGCAGCAAATTTGCTGCTTGTCCGTGCTTCGGCCCGTCAGCGCGAAATCGCGGTGCGGCTCGCTTTGGGCGCGCCCCGCCTACGGGTCGTTCGCCAGTTACTCACAGAAAGCCTCATTCTCTCACTAGCGGGCGGCGGCCTCGGCCTCGCATTGGCATTCGGCGGCGTGCGCTTGCTGGTTTCTCTGCTTCCCGCTGACTTTCCCCGTGCGCAGGACATTCACGTGAACGCCCCCGTTCTCGTATTCACCCTCACCATGAGCATCCTGACCGGCGCATTCTTCGGCCTTGCTCCCGCAATACAGGCCTCGCGCACTGATCCCAAACAAGGATTGCAGCAGAATGCCCGAACCAGCACGGCAAGCCGTCGTCAAAACCGCCTGCGCAGCGCGCTCGTCGTCACAGAGGTGAGCCTCGCCTGCGTTCTGCTCATCGGCGCGGGCCTGATGCTGCGCACTTTCCTCAACCTGCTGCATCTCGATCCCGGGTTCCGTGAGGATCATGTGCTGACGGCGAGCATCTCTCTTCCGCACGCACGCTATCAGACTCAAGATCAGACATCGCAGTTCTACGACCGTCTTACCGCAAGCCTCAACCAACTTCCCGGCGTCCAGAGCGGCGGCGCGGGCAGCGACCTGCCCTGGACGGGGTATGACGAAAATGCCGGCGGTTTCGTGATCGAGGGTAAGAAGCCCGCGCCGCATCAAGAGTTCCATGCCCGCTACCACATGGCCACCCCGGGTTATTTCAGCGCGATGGGCATTCCGCTGCTCGAGGGTCGCTGGTTTACTGAGGCCGATAAGAAAGGGGCGCCCTCGGTGATTCTCATTAATCGCGCCATGGCGCAGAGGTACTGGCCAGGGGAGGATCCAGTCGGCAAGCGGATCACCTTCGAAGACAATCCGAAGAAAGATGAAGACTGGATGCGCGTTGCCGGAGTGGTCGGCGACGTGAAGGACCAGCCCAACAGCCCCGGGACCGAGCCGGCGTTTTGGTGGTCAGAAGACCAGATGTTTTGCCCTGACATGAGCATCGTTGTCCGCACGCAGTCAGATCCGCGTCAGCTAGCCGACAGCCTGCGCGATGCGGTGCACCGTCTCGATCCCGAACTAGCCGTCGCCGACATCAAGCTGATGAATCAAGTTACCGACGCATCTGTCGCCACCCCGCGACTCGTCTTTGTTCTCGTCGGTCTATTTGCCGGTCTGGCCATTCTGCTCGCCAGCATTGGCGCCTACGGAATTATCGCTTATACGGTCACTCAGCGTGCGTCGGAGTTCGGCTTACGCGTGGCGCTGGGAGCACAGCGCGGCGCCCTGCTGCGGATGGTTCTGGCACAGAGTGCGCGTTTGGCCGTTCCGGGAATCATCCTTGGGCTAGCGCTTGCCTTGAGTCTGGGCCGGATCCTACGAAACCTTCTTTACGGTGTGGGTGCAGCCGATCCTCTCATCCTTGCTACGGTCAGCTCGTTGGTGCTCATCGTGTCTCTGCTCGCCTCGTATGGGCCAGCGCGGCGTGCATCGCTGGCAGATCCGATGACCGCCTTGCGAGCAGAATAAAGAGGCAACTATCTCAAAATTAATCTAACCAATATGGAATCAGTCCTCCCGCAGTGCCACCATGGGTTCCAACGACATTGCCCGCCGGGCCGGCAAATAGGTGGAGGCGAGCGCAGCCAACGCCAATACCCCTCCTACCAACAAATAGGTTGCTGGGTTCCACACACTAACCACCACCACGCTCCCCACGGCTCGTGCAACCAATAGCGCTACCGCCAATCCCGCCCCCAGGCCAACTGCGATAATCACGATCGATTGCCGGTAGATCATACGAAACACGGAGACGCGGCTGGCCCCGAGCGCCATGCGCAAACCAATCTCATGCACGCGCCGTCCCACTGCGTATGAGACGACCCCGTAAAGGCCAATCACCGCAAGCGTTAACCCAAGCCCTCCCATGATCGCTGCAAGCGAAGCGCCGATCTGAAACAGCAATAGCCCGTTCATCGTATACAGCCCCTGCCGCATGGTTTGCACCTGAAAGACCGGAAGCTGCGGAGCGAGGGAATGGATCGTCTTCTCAACCTCAGGCGCAAGGGAAGCAACATTCCTATCAGACCGTAGCTGGAACACCATCAACGTGTTCCCCTGGGAGTGCTGCGCGTAGGGAATATAAAAGTATGGCTGCGACTTGCCCCCGGCGTAGAGCTCAAATTCTGCGTCGCGGGCGATCCCGACGACTTCTAACTTGCGATCTTTCTCTCCCCCCATGCGGAACGTGTTACCAATGGGGTCTTGCCCGGGCCAGAACTTCCTGGCCGCGGTCTCGCTCACGATTGCCACATCTCTACTGTGCTCATTGTCGGCATCCTTAAACGTGCGGCCGCGAACAAGATCAATGCCCATCACGCTGAAGTATTCGGGGGAGACAACGTTGTACCCGGCATTCGAATCCTCCGGATTGACTGAAACCGGGCCACCATCGATAACCATCTTATCGCCGCCATTATCGAGGTAGCCCAACGGCGTCGCACTTGCGTGGCTTACATAGTCCACCCCGGACAGCTGCTGCAGACCAACCGTCAGATTTTTAGCCAGATTGCGTGCAGTGGCATCGGTCATACCAACCTCGTTGGAATCGATTGTGAAATTTACGACGTGGTCCGGCTTAAATCCGAAATCCATTGTCTGCATAGCGGAGAGACTCCGCACGAACAGCGCAGCGACAACCAACATCACTAACGACCCGGCAATCTGCAGAGCAACCAGGCCATCCCGAACCCAATGACGTCCTCCAGCCACCCCACGGCTACCCTCATGCAGGACAGCGCTCACGTTCGCGCGCGCAATGTGTAACGCCGGCGCGATCGCTACGACTACACCTCCTAATAAGGCAATGACAAGGGAGTAGAAGAAGATGCGCCAATCGAAGTCAAATATGAACCTCACCGGAAGATCCGCGTGCAGGTTGAGGTGGCTGAGTGCGCCGCTGGCACCCATGCCCAGCGCAACGCCCACCGCCCCGCCGATGAGCGCCAGCATCACGCTCTCGGTAATCATCTGCCCAACCAGCCGCGAGCGCTGCGCACCAAGCGCCGTGCGGATAGCCATCTCACGCTCGCGTGCCGTGGCTCGCACCAGAACAAGGTTCGCGACATTGACACAGGCCAACAAAAGCACCATCACAGCAAGCGATAGGAAAAGTCCCGCAATGATGAACACCGTCTTCGGATCGCCAGGATTGATACGCAGCTGTGGCTCTGGGAACACCTCAATTCCTAAACTCTTTTCGATGTCCGGATGCAGACGCGTGAGGTTGCGGGCGATCACACTCAGAGAGGCGCCTGCCTGCTTCACACTGACCCCTGAACGAAGACGGCCATTTACGACGAGCATCCGGTTCTGCCAATTGGTGATGTGGTCAACTGGAGTACCAGCGATGGGCAACTCCGACAGCGGCAGGTACGCAGCCACAGTCAAAAAGCTCTGCATGCCGCGAAAACCCTTCGGCGCTACCCCCACGATCGTCACCGGATGTCCATCCAGCGTGACAGGCTGTCCGATCACGTTCGGGTTGCCATTGAACCTCTGCTGCCAGTAGTCGTACCCAAGAACCACCACCGGGTCCTGGCCGAGCGTCTCGCCTTCGCTACGCAGAAACAGCCGCCCGGCAGCGGGCTTCAGACCGAGGCCTTCGAAGAAGTTGCCGCTGACGTACATCGTCATAATCCTATCGGGCAATTGGCCTCCTACCGCCAAGCCATCGAGATTCATGTTGTACGCAAACAGATCGCTGAAGGAGCCCCTACTCTCAGCCCGGACCTCCTTGTATTCGTTCCACGAGAGAGTCTGCTGCAACGGCCCATTGTTTTCGCGAGGAACAACCGTTGCAATCTGTTCGGCATTTGGCACCGGAAGCGGCTTGAGCAACAGCGAATTCACCAAGCTGAAGATGGCCGTGTTCACGCCAATACCAAGCGCGAGTGTCAGCACAGATGTGACGGCAAACCCCGGGTTCTTCACCAGTTGGCGAATGGCAAACCGCACATCACGCATCAGGTTGTCGAGCCACGCCACCCTGTTTCTGAGATAGAAGCGCTCCTGCGCCGCAGGGATGTTCCCGAACGCAACCCGAGCTATCCTCCGCGCCTCTGCGTCGCTCATGCCTTGACCCTTCAGCTCATCGGTCTCAAGTTCCAGATGCGCCTTGATCTCCTCCGCAAAATCATCCTTGCTTCGTCTGCGTTTGAACATGCCTACGCCTCCTCCTCGCTTGGCCCCGTCTTCCCGCCCAGGATCAACCCCATCGCTTTGGTCAACCGATGCCACTCATCGGTCTTTTCCACCAGATGTTCTCGACCCTTCTTCGTGATCGTGTAGAACCGAGCCCTCCGGTTGTTCTCGCTCACGCCCCATTTCGCCGCGATCCACCGTTTGTCTTCGAGCCGCTGCAGCGCCAGGTAGAGGGATCCGTGGTCAACGAAAAATACTTCTTCAGACTGCCGTTGTATCGACCGCGAGACGCCCTGTCCATGTTGGGAACCGAGAACAAGCGTCTTCAAGATCAGCAGGTCCAAAGTCCCCTGCAACAAAGCAATGCGCTCATCGGTATTCTTTTGGGTAGTCATCCGACATAAGCATTCCACTACTTGGGTCGGATGTCAACCCAAGAGGTCGAGTGTATGGTAGGCTCTCAAAGTTTGCGGGCTGCTATGCTTGGCGTTGTAAACCGCGTAATCTCAACTGCCGAGAACAGGCCGATGCGCTCATCGAGGGCTAACGGTTCGTTTGGGAGCAAATTAAACAACTGACAATAAGCAATTTCCTCAAGATGGTGCAGCAGGAAGGTATGCATCCTCGTGGGGTGTGCAAACTTGCAGATTCGAATAATCCTTCCGCGCCCGAATTGAGTCAAAACAAACGAAGCGCTGATCCAAAACAGCAAATAGACAGGAGAGCAAATGTTCATCACCTTCGTATACAAAACGCAAAACGGAGAAGGTCTCACTCTGGCTGAAGGTGAAGGCTTCCTGCCTATTCCCGGCGTAGGCGATCAGTTCTCTTATAAGGACGGACCGTTTACCGTCAAAGCCAGGAGTTTCGACTATTACGACGACGACAACGGTGAGCTTTCCGTTACCGTGACCTTGTCCGTATAAAGCGTTGCAATCATCGACCGCTAAGGGACAATGCCATACTTCAGCGCAAGAAATTCCTGCAACTCGCGCGGCACCACCTCCGCCAGTTCCTGCCAGGTCAGCAGTTTGAGCCTGCAGCGCAGATCGTAAAGCCGAACCGCACGCATCACGCGATACCAGCACTCGGAGAGATCCGGACGACGCGCATCGCAGAACACGCAGAAGCTACCACCGGAAGCATGCGCCGCAAGGATACCGCGGATTAGCTGATACCCAACATGCTTCCCATTCCGGAGCGGGAGTTCGGACGCTTCAAAGACAGTCTCAAGGTCACGGTATCGCCGCACCAATCGAGGGTCAGCGATTTGAAAGTCGGACTCCGTGAGCTTGGCTTCAACCAAAAGGTCTCCAAGCCTCATGTCGATTTCAGTGTTGTCCTTCCGCCCATTAGAAAACGGCGTACGCGGCTTAATCCCAAACTCCGGAACCTCTGCGCGATCGCTACCCAACAGCGCACGCACACCAGGCACGCTCGTCAGCCCCGGATAGCAGAAGATATTCATCAGCAGCGCGTCGGAACTGCTAGAACAATCCAACTCCTTCCACGCCCAGTTGGCCCGCACGCGCGCTCGCCGATACCCTGTGTGAATCTTCCTCAACCGCTTCGACCATGCCGGCGTCGCGCAGATGCTTCGATACGACGCGGGATGGAAGTTGCCATGTCGTCCCTCTTCATCGCAGCCGAAGAGAATACTCGGGATCGTTCCATCGGTGCGTTCGTGCAGGTAGCCATGCCTCAACGCATGCTTCAGACTTCGGGCACTGAGTTCGGTCCGCAAACGTAAACCCGTCGGTAGATCTCCCTTCCACGGGCTATCGGTCAGAATCCATTCCAAACTCCTATCGGTCATAGACTCTCGGTCAGCTTGCACCTCCGACACCCTTCCCCGCGGAGAAGCAATATTTCCGCGAATCCCGTCTCCGCAGTATAGGCGAACAATTAGCGAATATGCCAAAATGGTTGGAGAACTCCGCGACAGTTCCTGCCTCCCCCGACGACCGAGAACAAACACAATGCCCGCGATGAGCAACCTGATCTCAACTTCGGCAGACCCTCTCGCCAGTTCCATCCAACTGCGCAAAATCATTCACATCGACATGGACGCGTTTTACGCATCGGTCGAGCAGAGAGATCACCCGGCGCTACGCGGCAAACCCGTTGTCGTTGCGTGGCAGGGCAAGCGATCGGTGGTGTGCGCCGCCTCGTACGAAGCGCGTCGTTATGGAGTCCGCTCTGCCCTGCCAGCGCTAACAGCCGAACGTCTCTGCCCCGAAGCCATCTTCATCAAGCCGGACTTCGTTCGTTACAAGGCAGCTTCGCTAGCCGCCCGCGCCATCTTCGAACGTCATACGGCAATGATCGAGCCGCTCTCTCTCGATGAAGCCTATCTCGACGTAACCGAAAACCTGACAGGCCTCCCCACCGCGACCCGCGTAGCAAAAGCCATCCGCGAACAAATCCACGACGAACTCAACCTCACCGCCTCAGCCGGAGTCGCGCCCAACAAGTTTCTCGCCAAGATCGCGTCGGACTGGAAGAAACCCAACGGCCTCTTCGTGATTCAGCCGCACGAAATCCAGGCCTTCCTTCTTCCGCTTCCGGTGGGTCGCATTCCTGGCGTCGGCAAAGTCACGGAGGAACGAATGAAGCAGGCAGGTATCAAAACCGTCGGCGACATCCACGCAATGGAATTGACCACCCTCGAGAACTACTTTGGACGCTACGGCGTGCGCCTCTACGAACTCGCACGAGGCATCGATCACAGCCCGGTGGTATCCAATCGCCTGCGCAAGCAGGTCTCCGCCGAAGACACCTTCCCCGAGGACATTCCCCTCTCAGAAACCGAAACGGCAATCCGACAACTCGCGGAAAAAGTCTGGAACGCCTCTCAGAACAACGCGCGCGGCGCAAGGACCGTCGTCCTGAAGCTGAAGACAAGAGAATTCCGCTCCCTGACGCGCAGCCAGACGCCTGATGCGCCCCCATCATCCTGTGACGAGCTAACCACCATCGCACTCTCACTCCGCGAACGCGTCGAACTCGAACCCACCCAACTCTTTCGCCTCGTAGGAGTCGGCCTCAGCAACTTCCAAGGCGACGAAGAAGAACCATCAGCGCTCTCGGCGTCTTTGCTGAACCTGGAATAAAACAAGCTCAAGATCTTCGCCGATCTACGCGCCCCGCTTCACCAACTGGACAGACCTTGCTGTCGCCACCTACACTGCCCGAATCGTTATGCACGGCATTCCCGCAATCGCCTCGCCCCGATCTCCTGCCATCTCTCGCCCGACCTTCTGAAAGAACTGCTGGCCAACTACGAATCCCGAGGCTACGTCCCATGCATGTTCCTCTCACTCCCCTGCGTTGTCTCCTTCGCGCGCTGGATCTTTACCCCGAGAAGATCGGTGTGGTCGAAGGAGAAACCCGAACCACCTACGCGCAGTTTGCTGACCGCTGCCGCCGCATAGCCGCAGGCCTGGTCGCCAACGGCGTTGGCCCCGGCGACCGCATCGGCGTCCTCAGCTTCAACAGCAGCGCGCTACTCGAAAGCTACTATGCCGTACCTCTCGCCGGCGCCATCGTCATGCCACTCAACGTGCGCCTCCACCCGTCGGAACTCGAAGTCATTCTCCGCCACGCACAGCCCACCGCCCTTCTCTACGAGCAAGACTTTTCCCCCATCGTCGAACAGCTTCGCAACGTCGTCCCCGACTGCCTCTTCATCTCCATCAACAACATCAACACAACAGACCCCACCCTAGCCTCTCTCCTCCAGCACAACCCCCTTCCCCTCCCCGACCTCATGGCCATCGACGAAACCGCCACCACCGAACTTTTCTACACCAGCGGCAGCACCGGCGCACCCAAAGGCGTCATGCTCTCTCACCGCACGCTCTACCTCCACGCCCTCTCGCTCGCCGCCTCGCTCGATCACGACGACAGCCACGTCCTCCTCCACACCATCCCGCTCTTCCACGCCAATGGCTGGGGCTTCCCTCAATTCGGCACCATGTGCGGCTTCAAGCACGTCATGCTGCGCCGCTTCGATCCGCCCACAATCTTCCGCCTCATCGAAGAAGAGCGCGTCTCCTACGTCATCCTCGTCCCCACCATGGCCGCGGCCCTGCTCGCCTGCCCCACCCGCACGCAACACGATCTCTCCAGCCTCAAGTACGTCATCCTCGGCGGCGCTGCTTCTTCCCCCGAACTCATCGCACAACTCGAAGCCTTACTCCCCCACGCCAGCATCACCGTCGGCTACGGCCTCACCGAGACCTCGCCCGTCGTCAGCACCGCTCGCCCCAAAGGCACCAACCGTTTCCCCGATGACCCCCAACGCCTCCGTTTCTCCGCCTCCGCCGGCTGGCCCGTCATCGGCTCCGACATTCGCGTCGTCGACAACCAAGGCCGCGACGTCCCCCAGGACAACGTCACCGTCGGCGAGCTCATCGTTCGCGGAGATCAAGTCATGGATGGCTACTATCGCTCCCCCAAACTAACCCGCGAAGCCCTCGTCGACGGCTGGCTGCACACCGGCGACATGGCCGTCTGGAGTCCCGAAAAGTTCTTCCGCATCGTCGACCGAAAAAAGGACATCATCATCAGCGGCGGCGAAAACATAGCCTCCATCGAGGTGGAACACGCCCTCCTCACCCACCACGGCGTCCTCGAGTGCGCCGTTGTAGCCGCCCCCGACCCGCGCTGGGGCGAAATCCCCGTAGCCGTCGTCGTCATCGCCGCGAACTCCGTCATCACCGAAGACCAACTCCTCGAAACCGCCCGCAAGCACTTAGGCAAATTCAAGCTCCCCCGCAAGTTCGTCATCCAGACCGACCCCCTCCCCAAAGGAGGCACCGGCAAAATCCTCAAGAACCAAATCCGCGCCCAGTTCTGGACCTCCCAATCCCGCGAAAAAGAACTGACGAAGTAACCGTTACCAAAGATCATTCACCACACTCGCGAAACCCTCGCTGGCTGCGCACACTCACCTTTTCAAGTGGAACGTAAACGTGGTAACTTCTGGACACTTCAACACGAGGCGATAATTTATATGAAAGTCAAGCATCTTGCATTGACTGGATGGGCCCTATCGTTCGGCCTTTCCTCGGCTTTTTTCGCGAACGCCCAACGGAAAGCGAAAGTTGTTTCAGAAGTCTCCGCATCGGAATCCGTCACCTTCGAGCTCTACCTTCCACTCGCGAACAAGACTGCACTCGAGCAGCTTCTCGCTGAACAGCAGACCACGTCCTCGCCGCAGTATCACCAGTGGCTGACACCAGCCCAGGTCCAGGAACGCTTCGGTCCCTCCACAAAAACGGTGGCAGCCATCAGTCAGGAGCTAGACCGCTACGGATTGACCGTCAAGCAGATCTCGCCGCAGCTGCTCCAGGTAAGCGGCTCCGCTGGCGCTGTCTCTCAAGTTCTCGGTACACAGCTGGCACACGGGCTCACCGCTAAGGGACGCAGCGTCGTCTTTGCCACACGCCCAGTCTCGCTTCCGTCCACCACCAGCAGTGCAGGCGCGCTACTCACGGGCCTATCCGATACCGTGCGTCAGCACACGTACGCAAAGAAAGCTGCTACGCCCACCAACCGCTACTCACCCGAAGGCCCTTACTGGTTCGACGACCTCAAGCAGGCCTATAGCTTCCCATCCTATAAAACCTACACAGGAAAAGGCGCGAAGATTGGCATCCTCATATCCAGCGCTATCAACGCCAGTGACATGGCCGCCTACTTCGGCCACGAGAAGCTTGCTGTCCCCAGCATCACCGTCGAACCCGTCCTCGGAGGAGCTCCCTTCGACCCTAACTCCGACGGCTCCTTTGAGGCCGAGCTAGACGTCCAGCAGAGCGGCGGCATGGCCCCCGAATCCAAAATCACCGTCTACAACGTTCCCGATCTCTCCGACGAATCCATCATTGCCGGCCTCGATCAGATTGTGAGCGACAACAAGGTCGACGCAGTCAGCATATCCTTCGGAGGCCCTGAGCTCGGCTACACCGCTGCCTACAACGGCGGAACCGATTTCACCTACCTCCTCAAAGCCGAGGACGAGATTATCGCCAAAGGCAGCGCCATGGGCATCACCTTCATCGCCTCCTCGGGCGATTTGGGCGCGCTTTCCATTCCCTCCGCTGCCTGCTTCTACGACAATGCGCCCGACCCCTGCGGCACCTTCCAGGCTTCAGCTGAGTTCCCCGCCTCCAGCCCCCACGTCACCGGCGTCGGCGGCACCAACCTCGTCACCACCTACGACGCCAATAATCCCAGCGACCTCAACTCCGCCTACATCTCCGAAGAAGCCTACGCCGACTCCATCTCCGGTGACTACCAGTACGGCACCACCGCGACAGGAGCCTACTGGGGATCCGGGGGCGGCGATAGCATCCTCTTCGCCAAACCCTTCTACCAGCTCCTCGTACCCACCGGCAGAGACACGCGTACCGTTCCCGACGTCGCGCTCCACATGGGCGGCTGCCCCGGTATTCCCCCCGGCATGACCGAAACCTGCAATTCGGAGGATAGCTCCGACATCGAGGCCTTCGCCGGCGATTACTACGGCGTCATCGGTACCAGCGCTTCCGCGCCCGCCTTCGCTGGCCTCACAGCCCTGAACATCGAGAAGTCACACGGCCGCGTCGGCAACGAAAACCCCTACATCTACACCCTGGCCGCCCTACAATCGATTGGCCTCATCCGCAACGTCTTCCACTGGGGCATCCCGGGCTTCAATGGCCTGTACAGCTCCGGCAACCAGGGCTATAACCGCGTGCTTGGCAACGGAACGCTATACGGCAAGGACTTCCTCCTTGCCCCCAGCGTCCCCTCGGCAGGCATCCCACAAACCCCCACCAACCCATAAACCGGTTCCTGCAGTTCAACAGCAAACGCTGCGCAATGGCCGTTTCCTCCAAAGGAAACGGCCATTGCTTTGAAATGACTACTCCCGCCGTCCGCGCAGGACCGAATGCCCCATCCGTACGCGCTTTTGCGAACGGGTGGGAGACGATCCCAGCCCGCCACGACTAACGCCCCACAAAACCCTCGCCGTCCGCGCAGGACTCCGCGCGGGACCAACCACCACCACCCGGCGTCTCCAGCCGCAACACTGCCCCACGTTTCACCCGCACACTGCACTTCCCGCGCAGCTCCCGCTCCTCATCCCCCTCACGCAACACCGCCCGTCCCACAGCGCCCTCCGCACCACCCGCCAGCCCATACGGCCTCCCCACCCGCCGATCCGCCAGCAACGTCACCTCCGCATCGCACAGCATCTCCAACTCCTTCACCAACCCGTCGCCACCGCAATGCAATCCTTCTCCGCCCGAGCCACGCCGATACCCATACCGCCGCATCCGCAACGGATACGCAAACTCCAAAGCCTCGACCGGCGTATTCAGCGAGTTCGTCATATGCGTCTGCACGCCCGACAGCCCATCCCCCGCAGCGCTCGCGCCCATCCCTCCTGCAGTCGTTTCGTAGTACGTGAACACCGCACCCGTCCGCGCATCCACACCACCAATCGTAAGATTGCTCATCGTCCCCGCACTCGCTGCAGGAACCCGCTCCGGCGCCGCCAACGCTAGCGCCCGCAGCAATGTATCCACAATCCGCTGCGACGTCTCCACATTCCCGCCAGCCACAGCCCGCGGTGGCAGCGCGTCGACAACACTCCCCGCTTCCGTAACCAACGTCAGCGGCCGCAGAATCCCCGCAGTAGCCGGAGCATCCTCTCCCAGCAAACACCGCAGCACATAAAAGCAAGCCGACAGCGTTATCGCCCTCACCGCATTCACACTCCCCGCCACCTGCCTTGACGTCCCCGCAAAATCAATCTCCATCTCCCCCGCATCCGCATCCACCGAAATCTTCACCGCAATCCTTACGCGTTCATCACTCACGCCATCATCATCCAGAAAATCCTCCGCCTCGAACGTCCCCGAAGGCAGCCCCCTCAGTTCCGCCCGCACCAGCCGCTCCGAATAATTCAGCAACTCATCCCCCAGCACGCCAAGCCGCTCCACCCCATACCGCTCCGCCAATCCCAACAACCTCTGCTCCCCCACGCGACAAGCCCCGATCTGCGCCGCAAGATCTCCCTCCCGCTCCTGTGGCGTCCGCACATTCAGCAACACCATCGACATCAACCCCTCATCCACGACGCCACCTCGCACCAGCTTCACCGGAGGAATTCTCAACCCTTCCTGAAAGATCTCCCTTGCCGGCCCCATCGACCCCGCAAACATCCCACCAACATCCGCATGATGCGCCCGCGCCGCCACAAAAAAACTAGCCGCCTCCGCTCCCTCACAAAATACCGGCATCACCATCGTGATATCCGGCAGATGCGTTCCCCCCGCATAAGGATCATTCAATATCGCCACATCCCCGCGCTCCAGATTGAGCGCCCGCACCGCCGCCTCCACGCTCATCGGCATCGACCCCAAATGCACCGGCATATGATCCCCCATCGCAATCACCCGATGCTCCGCGTCAAACACGGCGCAGGAATAATCCCGCCGCTCCTTGATATTCGGAGAGATCGCCGTCCGCCTCAGCGCCGCCCCCATCTCCTCCGCAATCGAGTGCATCGCACTCTGAAACACCGCCAGCTCCACCGCATCCACACCGCTCATAGCATCAACCTCCGCAACACAAAGTCACTCGTTCTCGATCTCGCCTTCTACCGTTGCTCGCACCACATCGTCATCTCGACCGAAGCGCGCAGCGCGTAGTGGAGAGACCCCTGTATTTGCCTTTGCCCTTGCCTTTGCTTTTGCTCTTGCCTTTGCCCTTGCCTTTCTTTCTGTCATTCCCTCTGGGAATCTGCTTCTGTCCTTCCGTTTCTTTTTGCCCTTGCCTTTCTGTCTGTCATTCCGCGCGCAGCGAGCGAACCTGCTTTCTCCCGTTCTTGCTCTTCACTCCGCCTCCCCCACATCGATCACCAAATTCCGCAACTCATCCACAACCAGCCGCGCCCCCGGCGGCACCACCGTAGCAGACGTATACTCGGCCACCAGCGCCGGCCCCTCAATCGCATCCCCCGCCCGCAGCCGCTCTCGATCAAACACCCGCGTCCTCACCCACTCCCCGTCAAAATAAATTCGCTTCTCCCCCCGCAGCGCCGCCTTCCCATCCCCCACCCGCATCTCCTCACGCACCGGCTCATACTTCTCCGCACGCACCCGCACCCTCACCCGCACATTCACAATCTCCAACCCCCGTCCGCGATGCGCAAACCCATACAGTTGCTCATGCATGCCGTGAAACCTCTCCGCGACATCCACCCCATGCGCCATGTTCAGCTCATACCCCTGCCCCACGTACCGCAAATCCACACTCCGCTCCACCTCAAACGTCTTCCCCGCAAACTCCCTCGCACCCACCTCCTCCAGCGCGCGAAACTCCGCCTCTAATTCCGACATCCGCGTCCCCGGCACCATCAACGTCCGCGAATAGTCCCGCACCGCATCCGCCAGTAAAATCCCCACCGCGCTCAGCGCCCCCGGCATCGCCGGAATCATCACCGTCGGCACCCGCAACGCCCGCGCCACCCCACAAGCATGCAACGGCCCACCGCCACCAAACGCTACCAGCGTAAACCGTCGCGGATCATGTCCTCGCTCCACCGAAATCACACGAATCGCCCGCTCCATTTGGGTCTCGACCACCCGCAGAATCCCCTCCGCAAACGCCTCCACACTCCCCAACCCTCCGCGCCTCGCCTCAAAACAATCCCGCACCCGCGCTACATCGAGCCCCACTGCCCCACCCATAAACTGCTCCTCATCCAACCGCCTCAACAGCAAATTCGAATCCGTCACCGTTGGCAACTCGCCTCTCCCAAAGCAAACCGGCCCCGGCTCCGCGCCCGCAGACTCCGGCCCCACCCTTAACAACCCTCCCGCATCAAACCGCGCCAACGACCCACCTCCAGCGCCCGCCGTATGAATGTCCAGCATCGGCACGCTCACCGGCACCCCCGCCACCACACTCTCCTGCGTCCTCCGCACGCCCCCCGTCTCCGCATCCGCGAGAAACACATCCGTCGACGTCCCGCCCATATCGAACCCAATCACCCGTTCAAACCCCGCGGCCTTCGCCATCGCCCACGCGCCCATCACTCCGCCTGCCGGCCCACTCAGCACGGTCCGCACCGGCTCCTCCGCCGCCAGCCCCGCCCCCACGATCCCACCCGACGACTGCATCACCTCCACCGTCCCCCCCTCGTACCTCCTCGCCACCTCCGCCTCCAACCCCAGCAGATACCCCCGCATCTTCGGCGTCAGATAAGCATTCACCACCAGCGTCGACCCACGCTCATACTCCCGAAATTCCGGCACCATCCGATGCCCCACCGACAGCGGCAGCCCCAACGTCTCCAGAGCCTCCATCACCCGCGCCTCATTCTCCGCATTCAAAAACGCGAACAGCAGCGACACCGCCACCGTCTCCGCCCCACTAGCCCGCACCCTCTCAACCAGCTCCTTTAACTCCGCATCGGAAGGCCGTCTCAGCACCTCCCCCTCAGCGCTAAGCCTCTCCGGCACTCCAAATCTCAACTCTTCCTCCACCAAACAAACCGCCGCAAGCTGTGTCCACGCATAAAGTTTCGGCCGCGTCTGCCGCCCAATCGCAATCGTGTCCTCAAACCCCGCGGTAGTAACAAACGCCACCCGAGCCCCGGTTCGCTCCAACATCGCATTCGTCCCCACAGTAGTCCCATGCCGCAACTCGACGGCCGCGGGCACCCCCTCCATCACCGCCCGTCCCGGATCACCCGGCGTAGACCGCACCTTCACCACGCGCATCTCCCCATCCACCATCGCGACGCAATCCGTAAACGTCCCCCCGGTATCGATAGCAATCCGCAAAGCTTCCCCCACAATCCGCCTCCGCAAACCAATCCCCACCAGTATGCTTGAACGAACCCGCACCACCGCACCCTAATCCCTGTTCCCTAATCCCTGCCCTTATGTCCTGGCTAACCACCGCATCCCCCGCCCAGCGCCGAGCCCTAGCCGCGGCCGCTCTTGGCTGGATGCTCGACAGCATGGATGTCATGCTCTACGCGATGATCCTCCCTGCCGTCCAGCGCGACCTCCGCCTATCCTCGGCAATGTCCGGCGCGATGATGTCGGCGACGCTTCTTTCCGCCGCTGCCGGTGGCCTCTTCTTCGGCTGGTTTGCGGACCGCCTCGGACGCACCCGAGCCCTCAACGCCAGCCTCCTCATCTACTCCGTCGCCACCGCCGCCTGCGGCCTCACCCACACGGCTCTCGCCCTAGCCGCCTGCCGCATCCTGCTCGGCCTCGGCATGGGCGGAGAGTGGGCCTCCGGAGCCGCTCTCGTAGCCGAAACCTTCCCACCAGCCGCCCGAGGTAAAGCCCTCGCCTTCGTGCAAAGCTTCTGGGCCATCGGCTATGCCCTCGGAGCCGCCCTCACCGCCCTCATCCTCCCGCGCTTCGGCTGGCGAGCCGTCTTCTTCGCAGGCATCCTCCCCGCGCTCCTCACCCTCTGGATCCGCCGCAGCGTTCCCGAACCAGCCCTCTTCCAACGCGACCGCCAACCCGACCCCTCGCCTCTGCAGCTCTTCCGCGGCCCACTAGCCCGCCCCACCCTCATCTGCGCCACCATGAACGCGGCCACCCTCTTCGCCTGGTGGGGCCTCTTCACCTGGACCCCCCGCTTCCTCTCTCTCCCCATCGCGCAAGGTGGCCACGGCCTCTCCATCGTCAACACCTCCACCTGGACCATCGTCATGCAGCTCGGAACCTTCGCCGGCTACCTCAGCTTCGGCAGCATCGCGGAAAAGTTCGGCCCCAAGCGCACCTACATCGGCTACCTACTCATCGCGGCCGCAGCAGTCCCCCTCTTCGCCAGCGTCGCGAACCCCTGGCTGTTGCTGATCATCGGCCCCATCGTAGGATTCTTCGGCACCGGCTACTTCAGTGGCTTCGCAGTAATCGCCGCCGACCTATTCCCCACCCCCATCCGAGCCATGGCCATGGGCTTCGTCTACAACATAGGCCGCATAGCCAGCGCCGCCGCCCCCTACCTCATCGGTCTAATCTCCGAACACCACGGCCTCCCGGCTGCCCTCCTCATCACCTCCGCCGCTTTCCTCCTAGCCGCCCTAATCGCCACCGCCCTGCATCGAGACACTCCCACCCCTCCGGCCTAACACTCTTGCGCCGCCCCTCCAGCTTGGGTCCCCATCCATCGGGCGGCAACTTGCGCGATGGGTGGGCCCCACTCTGCCGAAGGCAGGAGTGAAGCCGCAGGCGTAACGACCCAATTGCCCTCGTTCACACCGCCACAACTCTCCCCAGAATGCTACCCTCAACCCAACGCATGGCCAACCCGAAAAAGCCGCCCTACCCCTTCGTTCTCGACGCACTCGCCCCTCTTGACCCCGAAGTCCGCCGCATGTTCTCCGGCTTCGCCATCTACTCCGGCAACCTGCTCATCCTCATGCTCCGCGACCATGCCACCTCGGTCCGCGACAACGGCCTCTGGCTCGTCCTCTCCGAAGCCACCCCTCCAAACGACCCCACCCTCCGCCGAGACTTTCCCTCCCTCCGCCGCATCGAGCTCCTCGGCAACAAGATCCACCACTGGCTCCTCATCCCCTCCGACAGCCCCACCTTCGAGTCCGAATCCCTCCACGCCTGCGACCTCCTCCTCCGCCACGACCCCCGCCTCGGCAGAATTCCCAAATCCCGCCGCTAGCCCCATAACGCGAAGCTTCTCGCCTTTCGCGACAAACCTGTCAAGCCCCCGAACACCCTTAAAAGCACCAAAACTCCTATATCCATTGGCGATTTATATTTTCAAAACCTGGCATAATCGCCCCTCCAACTCACTACAATAGAAGTAGGCACTAAAAACCAAACGCCCTGCTAACACCGTGCAACCCACTCCCTCGGGGACACTTATGCCACCCAACCCGCCTGAATGGAATATTTTGGAGGCAATTTCCCTGTCCCGAGGGGGGTACTTTGTCACCTAACCTGCCTGAATGGACTAGTTTAGAGGCCCTGTCACCCATCCCAAGGGGGATACTTTGCCACTTAACCATCTTGTTTTGAATCGCTTACAGGCGAAGTATGACTTGGGGGGGTGGGGGGCGTGGCCCAACAACTCACCGTCAAGACATCCATAACATCGCATCCGGTTCGTCGGCAGTTACCTCTGGGAGGGCCTCATCGCCCCTCAACTGATCTGCGCGAATGGCCGCTGCCACCAGTACCCACATCATCCCCATAATCTCCAGGTAGGTCCACCTGTCGCCAAAACAGTTGGCCACCACGCAAGTGCACATGGCGACGAAGAGACCCAGACCGAGACCTCGGTATAGCGGATCCTGGGCCCGCCTGAATAGTCGGTAAGACACTGAGAACATTTGTTGAAGAAGGAAGAAAGCGATGATGAGCCCAATAAGCCCTGTTTCCACCATCACTTCGACAAACCAGTTGTGGGTGTCTCCCAGCTCGTCTACATGCTGGCCATACTGGTAGGTGCCAAAACCATTTCCAAAAATTGGATCGGCGAGAATTGACCTTTCTGCATCCGCCCAGAGATCCACCCGCTCCTGGGCTGAGGCTTCGAGTTGCCCGCTGGAATCGTGCGTCATCATCACTCGTTGGCGGACTGCCACCGGAACGACGGCTTGCCACGTAAAAAGGAAAATCCCGAGAATCACGACAAGTTTCCGGTCCTTCAATACCCCAAGGACGAAGACGCTGAACAGCACCGCGAGATAGCCTCCTCGCGAGAACGTGTACATCGTGGCAAACAAGGTGATGGCCACCAGTGAGTAGCCAAGGATTTTGAACTTCTTCCTTTTGACAAATTGCAGAAATCCCCAAAAAAACATGGCGAATTGGGCCAGAAAGGCGGCTGTTTGGTTCGGGCCATAGGCCAGTGGGCCAGCGTCGCGCTTGTTCTCATCGAAACTTCCCCAACTCCTCGACATGCTCTCCAAAATGCAACTCCTGTCGATGAATAAAAGGGAAATCGCAGTGATGAGGATGACTGTCCTGACGGCTTTCCTGTCTTCCACGACTAAGCACGTCGCTACGAAGACCAACGGGATGAGCATATAAGCCTTCCAGGTAAGGAAGTTCAGCTCGCCGGTCCAGAGCGGATAAGGAGCGTTTCCAAGGGCAGCGCCCATCCACATCGAAAAATATAGATAGATCCCGAACACCGCCCAGATCAGGTACAGCTTAGATTTAGGCAGACGTTTCCCGGAGATGAGAGCTGAAACGATCACCGTAAGCACCAGGATCGTCAGCATGCTTCCGCCCAGAGGATAGACCTTGAAGTGATCCCGCAGTGTGCGATACGGGATGAACGGAATCAAATAGTAGAGACCCCAAAGAGGCCGCCCCCCTAACGAGACGAAGCACATAACCCAGAAGCCTATATAGGCAACTAGCGGTATAAAGTGTCCAATGCCTGTGTGCAACGTGCAACCTCCATAAAGCCAGCAGGAGCAGGAAGAACAGGCTCTCCACCAACTGGCCCGACCCGTGGAACGGCGAAACAGATAGCCTATTCTAAGACCGCGTCCGTCGCTACAACCTACAGTAAGCCCACGTAAACCTGGCTTTCGCCCGTGTTGCGCTTTCAGAGTTCATCCTGCCGACTCCGGTTCCGATTCGGGTCATCGAGGCCGACGGAGCGCTCCTCGCATGGCGCCGGCGTAAGACCCGGCCGGAACAGTTTTGCCATTACTCTAGCACGCAGAGAATAGGTGGTTGTTCTCGAACGCGGCGCCCTGAATCCATCAAGTGTCGTGCCCTTCTCATCACGTCGCGACATCGTGATAAATGAGCCGCGCTTGCATTTTCGCTTGGACACATTGCGCGGAGCGCCCTCGTCAAATAGTTTCCTCAGCAGTTCCGTGCCTCGTAGTTGTAGCGCTAACGTTGCACGTCGTCGTTCGGATTGATATCAAATGCCAACATTCCCATAGCAGGCGAGGCTGTTACCATCGGACTTGCGCTCGAGAGATGGAAGCCACCGTCGAGGGCCGGTAAAGTAGAAACGTCTCCGTCGTGGTGCGACGTCCGCAAGAAGGAGTCTTGGCTTGGAGTTAAGAGTACGACACATTGCTCGAAACGTGCTTTTTAACTGGTTTGCAGCTGCGGCCAATATGGCGGTTGGCTTCTTCCTTGCACCATTTATCCTGCATCATCTCGGACCTGTCGGTTACGGCGTCTGGTTGCTGGCAATTTCGGCCGTCGCCTACATCGGCCTTCTCGACCTCGGAATCCAGGATTCGGTTCTTAGATTTGTTTCCAAGGGGCATACACAAAAAGATCACACCAGCGCCTCGGAGGCGATTTCCGCTGCACTGTGGATTCGGCTTCAAATCAGTGTGCTGGCGCTGCTGTTGAGCGTAGGACTCTCTGCAGTATTTCCGTTGATCTTCAAGATTCCGGCTGCGCTCGCGAGTGATGCCCGGAAAGCGATTCTTCTGATTGGCCTAACGACGGCGATTAACCTTTCGGTCGGAGTGTTTAGTGGCGTGGTCTCTGCCCTCAATCGCTACGATTTGCAGACCTATGTGAGCCTCACCCAAACGACGGTGCGGGTAGTTGGAGTGGTAGCCGTGTTGCTTACTGGACACGGCATAGTCGCCATTGCCGTGTCCGAACTCGTTGCAGCATTGGTTGGCAACACGATTCGCGTGTGGGTGTCAAAACGCCTCTACCCCGAACTAACCGTCCAACTCAAAAAACCGAGGAAGGAGACACTCAAGCAGATTTGGACCTACAGCTCCTATGCCTTCCTCACAATGATTTCGATCCAATTGGTCTATCAGTCCGACAATCTTGTAGTGGGTGCCTTTGTTTCGGCTGCTGCCGTAAGCTTTTATGGGATTGCGAACTCGCTCTGTATGTACGCTGGGCGGATAGTTGACACGATGGGATTTACCTTCATTCCAGTCGCTAGCACCTATGAGGCCGCTGGCAATAGCGCAAGCCTTCTGATGCTTTACAAAAACGGCACCCGCGCCATGCTCATGGTTGTGCTGCCGATTCTGATCACCTTGATTGTGCGCGGGCCAAGTTTCATCGGCCTTTGGATGGGGCCCCAATATGCGCACCAGTCTGGTATCGTCCTGATTATCCTATGTATTCCTCTTCTTTTTTCCTTCGCGAATAGAACCGCAGGAGCGATTGCCTTCGGGATCGAAAAACATAAGATGAGCGCAATCTGGGCAATTGGGGAAGGTGTCGCGAATCTCACCCTAAGTTTAATCCTGGTTCATTGGTACGGTATCTACGGAGTCGCAATCGGAACCCTGGTGCCCAGCCTCGTCGTGCATCTGGTGTTCTGGCCGCGTTACATCTCTCATTTAGTTGGCCTCAGTTACTCTGACGTTGTGTGGAAAGTGTGGGCGCCGATATTCCTGTCATCGATTCCCTTCGCCATCGCCACGTATGCGGTAGGTGTCCTTTTCCCCGCACATAATCTTGGTGTTTTTATTCTGCAAGTAATCGGCACACTACCGGTCTTCCTCATCACGATTGGACTGGCGTTCCGGGCATACGTTCGCAGCCAAATCTTACCCAGGATCCGGTCGTTCTTCTTTGCGGAGGCGAGAATATGAGGGTCAACGGCAAATCGAACCAGAAGCGACATGGAGGGATATGTTGCGCATCGGGGTAATGCTGGATTCGTTGACCACCAGTGCGTGGGTCGCCAAGATCATCGAGGATATTCAGGCCTCAGAGTTTGCCCATGTGTCACTGGTCATTCTGAATACGCCTGCGGCCAGGCAGAAGCCTTCGCTCCGAAAGTGGTTGAAGGACCACTGGAACCTAACGCTCTATCATCGCTATGAGCATTGGGATTACCAGAGGGGCAAGGCTGATTCCGACGCAAGAGCACCCTGTGATTTGTCAACGCTCTTGAGCGACTCGGAATGTATCAAGGTCGATCCTGTTCGCAAAGGCCCTACGGATCTCTTTCGCGAAGATGACCTTGCTCGAATCCGTGGTGCGAATCTTGATGTGATCTTCCGCTTCGGATTTGGCATTATTCGAGGCGAGATTCTGCGTGTAGCAAAATACGGTATCTGGTCTTTTCATCACGATGACAATCTTGAGTATAGGGGGCGACCGCCGCTCTTTTGGGAGATATATGAGGAGAACCCTGTATCCGGCTCCATCCTCCAGATTTTGACAGACTCCCTCGACGGTGGCCATGTAATTTATCGGAGCTATTCCGCGACAGATTTCACTTCACTTTATCGCAACCGCAATCCTGTCTATTGGAAGACAGCGGAGTTCGCCCTGCGTAGGTTACGTGACTTGTACTCCCGGGGTTGGAAATATATCGAGTCCTTGGAGACCTACTCCGAAAAGAATAACTATGTTCGCAGGATTTATACGATTCCAAATGCTTTCCAGATGGCGGTGTTTCTTTGGCGCTTCCTGCGACGGACAATTCGCACGCAAATGTCTTTGCGTCTGAAAGGCCGCTTTCGACAATGGTTTCTAGCGATCAGAAAGCGGTCGCCAGAACGTAGTTTCGATAACACCTTGGAATACCATATCGTTCGTCCGCCCATGGACAGGTTCTACGCTGATCCTTTTCTCGTCAAAAGAAACGGCACGAATTATCTATTTTTTGAAGATTATCGATACAGTGAAGGGCGAGCTCTTATCTCCTGTGCGGAAGTGGGTTCGGAGGGAACACTTAGCGAACCGGTGGAAGTTCTACGTCGTCCTTACCATCTTTCCTATCCATTTTTATTTGAGCATGACGGCCATATGTACATGATCCCCGAAACTAGACAAAATCATACGGTGGAGTTATATCGCGAAGACGATTTTCCAACTCGCTGGTCGCTTGCAGCGGTGTTGTTGAAGGATATTTTCGCAGTTGATGCTACTCTCCACCATGCAGACGGAAAGTTCTGGTTGTTTGTCGGGTTGTCGAACGGCAAGTATTCGAATTGCGACGAACTAGGATTGTTCTATGCCGAATCCTTGTGTGGACCCTGGAGGCCACATCGCAACAATCCAGTTATATCGGATGTGCGAAGGGCCCGACCTGCCGGAGCCTTGTTCTATCACGATGGCAAGCTTATCCGGCCTTCCCAGGACTGCGCGAAAGCCTATGGCTATGCCCTATGCTTCTCAGAAATAATTGTCTTGAACGAGATGGAATATATCGAAATTCCTGTAGGAAGGATTAGTCCAGAGTGGGCTAGCAATAACTTGGGAACCCATACCTACTCCAGAACAGATGATTTTGAGGTCATCGACGGTAACTATGCGGCTAATTTCAAGGCGTAAGTGTTCCCTAATCCATCGATAAGGCAGCGGCCCAGTACTATGATTGCGTGATTGTGTAGTGAGTTTTTGGCTTGCTATCAGCGGTTGAATGTTCACTTAATGGTAATGCGGTCAGTTTGCGGTGTAGTTACAGATTCACGAGGGCGAAGTTTGCGCACAACCGATGATGGTTCTCCAATCCAAGAAATCGTACCATTTCCTTCATGATCTGCTCCTCTCCGCCTGTGGCTCTGAGCTGGTTTCTGACCGTGAGTCACGGCCTAACTCACGGTCAGCGCATTGGGTAGGTCCCTCCATTTTGACAAGGCGTTCCATGAGACAGCTCTAGACGCCACCTGGCAAGGGAGAGGAAGAGGGTCGCGACGGGGAAATAAGCGCGCTTCTATATACCTGTGAAGTCTTCTTCGCAATCGAGAGCCAGGATCGGTCGCCAAAGTCCATCGCGCGCACGCGGCTAGAGAGATGTTCGCGCAGCGCTGCATCTTGCGCTAGTTCCATCAATGCGCTCGCAAGTTCAGCCTGATTCTGCGGATCGACAAGTAGCGCGTTTTCCCGGTCCGTCAGCAACTCGCGAAACACGGGCAGATCGCTGGCAATGATTGCCTTTCCCAAGGCCAGCCCCGTCGCCAGCGCTCCGCTGGTTGTAATCGCACGATAGGGATACACGACAATATCTGCAGCTCGATACAGCGCCACAAGCTCTTGGGCAGAAATAAAGCGAAGCTGCAGCTCCACGCGCGTCAGCTCCAGGCTCTTGACCTGTTCACGAATCTGCTCCAACAACTCGGGCGCCCCGGTGCCAACAATCGCTAGCTCACAATCACCGCCATGAGCCTCCACTTCCCTCCACGCACGCAGCAGAAGGTCGACCCCTTTGTAGGGGGAGACGATCCCCTGCCACAACACCTGCACACTGCGCGATTCCTGCCCCTCAAGACTCGGCGAAGTTTGCTCCGCACAGGCTGGAGGCAGATCATAAAAGAACGGCCCATGCGGAATCACTGAAACCTTGTTC
>Ga0302309_10000709_pt1 | contig 35868 bp, 31 predicted proteins | sample III_Palsa_N1_1_FD_200453 | JGI IMG/M metagenome (GOLD analysis project Ga0302309, IMG submission 200453) | Peat permafrost microbial communities from Stordalen Mire near Abisko, Sweden - III_Palsa_N1_1 | ecosystem: Environmental > Terrestrial > Soil > Palsa > Peat permafrost | place: Sweden...
GGGTGAGCCCCTTTACACGTCGCGGGAGATGTATAGAAGCAAGGCTCCTTTTGTTGACAAATTAATTGGGGCTTTTAAAAATAGGATTGATTAATTATGTTAGGACTACCTGAACCCGTATTTAACTGTGTACTGGGTGGCGCAGCGCTCCAAATACTTAATGTAATAGATGGACTTAAGGCCGCTCCAGATCGGCGTCCCGATTTTAAATCCATCTCATATTATATTGTGATTGTCTTTAATCTGGTTTTAAGCGGAATCCTGGGGTATGTATATTTCGATGATACGCAAAAATTAAATAAGATAATTTATTTCCACGTTGGTCTTTCAGCACCACTTATATTACGTTCTTTAGCCACAACAATTCCATCTATAATCCGCCATTCCGACAACGACAGTTAGCAATTGGGAATAGTCCGGATAATCTCAGGTTGTTTAAGAAGTTCTTTTGTGTAATTCGTAAAATATCCGAGCCTCATTAAAGATTGCATTTGTTCATTCCTGTCTGAAAAAAAAATTAACCATCCGTTCTGATTAAAAGCGTAACTAATGTACCTTGGTAGGGATCGTAACTCGGCTCGTACCTGATAAACCCGAATGAAATCAGATTATTGATGCAAATATGATAAGTGCTGGTGGAGGCAATTTTACCGTAATTCATTAATATTCTTCGGCTAATTTTAAACGGAAATTTGTTTTTTTGGTCGTTCCAGCAAATGATCAAGGCGAAACAAAGACTGATATGAGAGGCATTAAGCCGCTCATCATCAGCTATCTTGTTTAAAAAGCGCATCAAAAATTGAAACTGCTCATTACTCATCGCCCGTTTTTCTCCAGCACCTTTAAGATATCATCGTATTTGTAGAAGAAGATGCCGCCTACTTTTGTAAATGAAAGCGTCCCGTTAACGCGGAAGTTCTGAAGAGTACCAGGTGAGATATGTAGTAATTTTCGAACCTCAACGCTCCGTAGCCATTGTTTGGCGTCTTGCCTCTGAGGCTTGATAATGAGGGAAAGCTCCCTGATTAAATCATTCTTGAAAAGTTCAAGGTCTTCTTTTGTTACAATATCAATTTGGGCCATTGCATTTAATAAAACCCAAAATTCTCGACTGAATAAGGCGGTTATTGCCAACTTAAAAATGTTGGTATAGATAAATTGTCATGCAGAATTTCTGCATGACAATTGCAGCTAATCTTAACTGGCTATTCTATCCAGTTTTCGTTTCAGCTTTTTCATATCCTGACTGACCTTCGTATCTATGACCTTAGCATAATGCTGAGTTGTTTTTATATCAACATGGCCGAGCATCTTACTGACGCTTTCTATTGGAACGCCATTGGTCAGCGTAACAGTTGTTGCGAAAGTGTGCCTTGATAAGTGAAAAGTAAGGTTCTGAGTAATATCGCAGGCGTCAGCTATCTCCTTTAGATAACTGTTCATTTTCTGGTTGCTTAGAACCGGAAGGACTAAGTGCTCATTAACACACTTGGGATGGTCTTTATATTTCGCTATAATTTGTAGAGCGGGTTTCAGTAGTGGGATTCGGGAAGAATTATCATTTTTCTTTCTATGCGTAAATACCCATTGTCCGCCATCAATGCCATTTGTGATTTCATCACGGGAAAGTTTTTTTACGTCTGCATAAGACAGGCCGGTGTAACAGCAAAACACAAATATGTCCCGGACATTAGCTACTCTCGAAATTTTAAAATCCTTTTTCATGAGCCGATTAAGCTGTATTTGGCTTAAAAATTCACGCTCCTTAACTTTCGCTTTTGACTTGAACTCCGAGAATGGGTTATCCCTTAGAAGCTTTGGTTTGAGAATGTAATTATTGACAACTTTTTTCAGATGCTTCAAATACTTTGCAGCTGAAATTGGTTGAATGCCACCATCCAGCTTTAGGTAATGATTGAAGTCATTTATAAAATTGTAATCAAGCCTGCTAATTTCCAGATCTTCCGATTGATAATTCTTCTTAATAAATCCTATCAGATGGAGCAGGCAGGTACGATAACCCTTTAAAGTGTTTTCTTCAAATTCCTTCCCGATCAATTCTTCCATTTGTTTATTGTGCAAACGGAATATCTCCAATAGCTGGGGAACCTTTTTGGGTAAGTCCCTGCCGAGGAATTTATCACGTAAGGTAGCAGCGGTAATTGGTTTTCCTTCTTTCACCATTATTGCATGTGCGTTATGCACCTTTTGCTGCAAATCATCCAAATGAAAGTTGAGAGATTTAGTAGTTTCGGTCTTGCCGTCTTCACGATTGGTTTTAGAACACCATCTTTCGGGATCAGCAGTTCTCGTGGTTGCGCATTCTTTAGGGATTCCATCGACCGTAAAGCGCATGTAGACAGGAATATTTCCTGAGATGTAGTTTTTTGGCTTCTTCAAATAGAAGAGCAGACTGTAACTTAATTCCATAAAACAAGCTTAAAATGTGAGACAAATTAAGTTTGCAGCTACCTCAGTTACAAGATGTGCGTTAATCGAACATGCTGTAATACAATAAGTTACTGAGTTTTCAGTGAGTCATTTTCTTGACTTTTCCGACTCACTGAATTACTCACTGGAATTATACGATTTAGTGAATAAAATAGGGATTTGCCGGAAAAAAAGAAAGCTGTAAATCAAGGATTTACAGCTTTCTGAATGATTTAACATCGATTTTTGTAGCCCGTAGGGGAATCGAACCCCTGTTTCTAGAATGAAAATCTAACGTCCTAACCCCTAGACGAACGGGCCTTGTTTGTATGTTTTCCCCTTATTTTGGGACTGCAAAGATATACCTTTAAAAATAATTTAAAAATATTCTTTTAAAAAAAATTTACGGCTCGTGAAAAGGCCATTCAAATTGACATCTGCCAAACAAAAAACCATTTTTACGCCTTGTTAGTTTGTACCTGATGTTTGCCTATCTTTATATGCAAATTATAAAACCATCTTATGAAAGCACTATGGAATAACCAGGTGATCGCCGAGAGTGATGACACCGTTGTGGTTGAAAATAATCATTATTTTCCTAAAGAAAGCGTAAAAGCGGAATACCTGGAAAGCTCAGATACGCATACTACTTGTCCGTGGAAGGGACTGGCATCTTACTATACGCTGGATGTTGATGGTAAGCAAAACCTCGACGCAGCCTGGTATTATCCCGAGCCAAAACCGGCAGCGGAGAATATTAAAGACCACATAGCTTTTTGGAAAGGCGTTAAAGTAACCGAATAACCATCTCAAAATAAACCTATGAAACATTATGATGCGATAGTTATCGGTTCCGGGCAGGCTGGTGGGCCGTTATCAAAAAAACTGGCGGCAGCCGGCAAAAAAACCGCGTTGATAGAGAAAAGATGGGTCGGCGGCACCTGCGTAAATGATGGCTGTACGCCTACCAAAACGTGGGTAGCATCAGCTAAAGCTGCTTATGATGCGGTGCATAGTGCTGATATTGGTGTTGAGGTGAAGGATTTCAAGGTTAATATGAAGCGCATTAAGGAGCGTAAGGATGATATTGTACTTAGCGCGCGCAATGGCGGGCAAAAAGCCATCGAACAAACACCAAACCTCGACCTTATTTTTGGCGAAGCGGTTTTTACCGGTGAGAAAACCATCAGCATAAAATTAAATTCGGGCGGTACGGAAGAAATGCAGGCCGATTTGATATTTATTAACGCCGGCGCCAAAACTTTCATCCCGGAAATTGAAGGATTGCAGGATATCGATTACCTCACCTCAACCACCATCCTTGATCTGGACCATGTGCCGGAACATTTACTGGTGATCGGTGCCAATTATATCGGGATGGAGTTTGGGCAGATGTTCCGCCGCTTCGGCAGCAAGGTTACTATGCTGGAGAAATCACCCCGTGTATTGGCAAAAGAAGACAATGATATTGCCGAAGCGGTAGTAAAAATATTAAGCGATGAAGATATTATCATTCATACCGATGCAGTGACGAAAAGCGTCAAAAAAAATAAGGACGGAATAACAGCCACTGTTGAGATAAACGGCGCGGCGCAAACTATAAATTGTTCGCATGTGCTGGTGGCAGTTGGCCGTGTACCGCAATCGGCAGCGCTCTGCCTGGATAAAACAGGCGTTGAGGTTGACGAAAAAAGAGGCTTTATAAAGGTAAATGATAAGCTGGAAACCAATGTAAAAGGCATTTATGCTTTGGGCGATATTAAGGGCGGCCCGGCTTTTACGCATATTTCGTATAACGATTATACCATTGTTTACCGTAATCTCATCGAAGGACAACACCTGACTACAAAAGACCGCCCGGTACCGTATTGCATGTTCATCGACCCGCAACTTGGGCGGATAGGCATTAGTGCAGATGAAGCCAGGGAGCAAAAACTCGATGTAAAAGTTGTCAAATTACCTATGGAGCACGTGGCCAGGGCGATAGAAGTTGGTGATACGCGCGGCTTTATGAAGGCTGTTGTTGATTCGAAGACTAAAAAAATACTGGGCGCGGCAGTTTTAGGGCAGGAGGGTGGCGAGATCATGACCATTTTACAAATGGCTATGGAAGGCGGCATTACTTACGACAGGATCCGTTATTGCGTATTTGCCCATCCGCTGTACGCCGAATCGCTTAATAATCTCTTTATGGGTATTTAAGATTAACTATTATTCGCATTTCATACTATTATCATAAGTTGTATTTTATTTTAAAGCAAATTCAATGTAAATTTATGCTGAGATTTTAACTGATCTGAGCCCCCAAATGAAAAAGCTGCTGGCGCTGATACTATGTACCTTAATGTGTCGCACATTTTGCCTGGCCCAGCAGGAAAGTATTGCCGGTATTGAACGGCAGCTTCCCTCCATTAAAGATAGCCTTAAATATGTAAATGCCCTTAATCGCTTAGGTATGCTCATTTTTGAGCGCAATGTAGACAGTACGTTTTATTATGCAGGGTTGGCGCGCGATATTTCTTATCGTCACAACTACATGCAAGGCAAAGCCGATGCTGCAACCAACCTCGGCATAGGGTATGATCTTAAAGGAAATTCGCAATTGGGGCTGCGTTATTATAATGAGTCGCGCATGCTCTACCAAAAGTTACATGATACCGCCAACCTTGTACAATCGTACATGAATATTGCTATGTTGTACAACGAGATGGGCAAGCGGAAAAAAATGGAGGATAATTTTAACAGCGCGTTTTCGGCTGGGAAAAACTTGCGCCGCGATTCCATCATGGCGCTGGTTTATGTGAATTATCTCATCATTTTTCCGGATAGCCCACCGGAATTGACACGTTCCTATATTGATAAATCAAGGATTATCGCTACTAAATATAAGGACCCGCGTACGCTGTTCGCGATAGATGAAACAGAGGCGGATTATTTTATAAGAAACCATCAGCGCGATAAGGGTATAGCTTTACTGCAACAAGCGGTAAAAGAGGCCTTAGCCAACAACTACAACTACATGTCGCTCGATATGATGACCGACCTGGGTGATCAATTCTCTGCTATTGACACAGCAAAGGCGGTCAGCTATTACAAGATGGGCGCCAAAATAGCCGGCGATAAGAGCTACGGATATTATGTTCAACTGTTTACACGCAAGTTGTATGATTTTTATGTCTCGCATCACAACGATAAAAAAGCATTCTATTACAGCAAACAACTCATTGCTATTAATGACCAGGCGCAGCAGGTAAACAGCAACTCAGGTATCGATTATGTGGAGTATGCCGTAAAAGATGAGCAGCTTGCCTCGGCGCAATTGCAGGCTAACGACAGGCTATGGTTTTTGGGCCTGGCGCTTGCTGCGTTTATATTGGCTATAGCTATTATCGTTATTCTTTGGCGCAACAGTAAAAAAATGCAACAAACGGCCCGGTTGTTAAGTTTGCAGTACAAACAGGCCGAATCGACCACAGAAGAACTGCATACCGTAAATAAAAACTATTTAAAACTGATAAAGATAGTAGCGCACGACCTGCGCAGCCCCATCGGCGCCATAAGCAATATTGCCGATATGATGATAGAAGAAAGTGATACGCATGATGAATTGCTTGATCTCATCAGCGCATCAAGCCGTAACTGCCTCGATTTGATAAATGGTTTGCTGGAAACGGATTTCGACCAAAATCATAGCCTGAAGAAAACAGATATTAACCTGGATGAGTTTTTACAGCAATGCGTGGGCCTGCTTAATTTCAGGGCGAAGGATAAAAACCAGCAACTGGTATTGAAAAGCTATTTTAATGGGTCGATAAAGGCTGACTCGGAAAAAATACAGCGTGTAGTGAATAACCTGGTGGTGAACGCCATGAAATTCAGTCCCGAAAACAGTAATATATTGATAGAGGCTATGCCTGAACCAACAGGCGTAATGATAATGATAAAAGACCATGGTATAGGCATCCCCGATGAGCTAAAGGATAATATTTTCGATCCGTTTACCATGTCGAAACGAAGTGGTACACAGGGTGAAAAGCCATTTGGTTTAGGTTTATATATTACCAAGCAAATAGTTGAGGCGCACGACGGTAAAATATGGTTTAAGAATGCCGATGGCGGCGGCACGGAGTTTTATGTTGAATTGCCGTTAAATTGAATAATTTGATGACTACGTGCAATTTGGAATTAAAGGGTTTAATGTGTTGGTTCCCCTCTCGAGAGGGGGTGCGAAAGCAACTGCGCATTGGCAGGGGTGTGTTATACGCCATACTCAGCAAATACCCTTTTCAAAAGTCAAATCACAATCGCTTCATTAACACACCCCTGCAGCCGCACTATCAACCCGCCCCCTCTCGAGAGGGGAATAAAAACTCAATAATTGACAGCCATAAAGTTTTAATATGATATTGGTACGGTCGTTAAGCAAGCACTTTGGCAAAGTTAAGGCTGTCGACGATATTTCCTTCGAGGTAGCGGAGCAGGAAACCATGATACTGCTGGGTACCAGCGGCAGCGGCAAAACCACCACGCTAAAAATGCTTAACCGGCTGATAGAGCCAACCAACGGCAGCATCTTTATAAACGACATAAACATTCTTAAACAGCAGCCCGAAATCTTGCGGCGCGGCATCGGTTATGTTTTGCAGAATAACGGCCTGTTTCCTCATTATACGGTTGAAGAAAATATTTCTGTTGTCCCGCAGCTGCTCAAATGGGATAAAAAGAAAACACACCATCGCGTTAGCGAATTACTGGAAAAGCTGCACCTTACCAAAAGCCAGTTACAAGCCTACCCCAACGAATTAAGCGGCGGCCAGCAGCAACGCGTTGGTTTGGCCCGTGCGTTGGTAGCCGATCCGCCCGTATTGTTGATGGATGAGCCTTTCGGGGCGTTGGATAATGTAACCAAAGCGAGTATTCATGCCGAATTTAAGGCGCTGGATGAGCTAAAGAAGAAAACCATCATTATGGTTACGCACGATGTGCAGGAGGCCTTTGAGCTGGGCGACCGGATATGCCTGATGGATGCCGGTAAAATTGTACAACAGGGCACACCGGCTGAGTTGCTTTTTCAGCCCAAAAACAAATTTGTGCGTGATTTTTTAAACGAACAGCGTTTGCAGTTGGAATTTAAATCCGTCACCTTAAAAGACCTTAAACATCAGTTAAAAAAATTCGATCATAATGGTTTTGAGCCTGATGCGTCGGTTTGGTTTGTATTGGAGAAGTTAAAACAGGATGGCGGTAAAGTAGTGGGGTTTGAGGAGTTGATTTCGGCTTTTTATTATTATAAAAAACAGCAGTCGGCATGAATGATCAGCAGCAAACTTTATGGGATTTTATGCGCCAGCAAAGCGATAAGTTGGCCACCCAAACGCTGGAGCATATCGGGCTCACGTTTGTTTCGCTGTTCCTCGCGGTGTTGGTTGGGCTGCCTTTAGGTATCCTCATCGCTCGCAAAAGAAAATTATCAGGCACTGTTTTGGGCGTTGCCGGTGTGTTGCAAACCATACCCAGCATTGCTTTACTGGGTTTTATGATCCCTTTGCTGGGTATTGGGCCAAAGCCGGCAATTGTGGCGTTGTTATTGTACGCCTTGTTGCCTATCATCCGCAATACCTATACCGGCATCACGGGCGTTGATGCATCGGTTAAAGAAGCCGCAACCGCCATGGGCATGAACCAGTGGCAGGTATTGTTTAAGGTTGAGCTGCCGCTGGCTATGCCGGTGATACTGGCCGGTATCCGCACTGCTACGGTAATAACTGTGGGCGTGGCTACACTGGCATCCTACATAGCGGCGGGTGGCTTAGGCGAGTTTATTTTTGGCGGCATATCGCTCAATAATACCAATATGATACTGGCAGGCGCCATCCCGGCTGCGTTGTTGGCTATCCTGTTCGATTTCTTATTGTCAAGGTTACAAAGCCTCAACCTTAAAAAAATAAAAGCTGCCACTGCGGCTTTGCCGGTAATAATCTTCTTACTCGCATTGTTTTATTTCATTCCGTCTGCTTATGGCAGCAAACTTACGGCTGGTTTTACGCCAGAATTTATGGGCAGGCAGGACGGCAACCTGGGCCTGGTGAGCAAATACGGTTTAAAGATACATACCATAGTAATCAGCGATGCGGTGATGTATAAAGCCGCCTATGAAAAGCAGCTGGATGTGATCAGCGGCTATTCCACCGACGGCAGGCTTAAAGCTTATAATTTGATTGTTTTGAAGGACGATAAAGGCATTTTCCCGCCCTATTATGCCGCGCCGATAGTACGCGATGACGCGCTTAAAAAATTCCCCGACCTTGAAAAAACACTAAATCTGTTATCCGGTAAAATTAATGATAGTATCATGACGGAATTAAACTACCGGACCGACTATCTTCACGAAAGCCCGGAACGTGTGGCGAAGGATTTCCTGGTATCGAAAAATTTATGGCGGCCCGAGCGGGGTGGTAATGCGGGTATAGTGCGCATAGGCTCAAAAATATTTGGCGAACAATATATACTGGCCAACATGTATAGTATGCTGATAAAAGGTTATACCGATTACGATGTAGCCACCAAAACCGGCCTTGGCGGAACAAAAATTTGTTTCGATGCGATGACTAATAACCAGGTAGACCTGTACCCGGAATATACCGGCACCGGTTTGCTGGTAATTTTGCAGCCACCGGCAAATGTTGTAAATTTGGTTGAAGCCAGTAAGGAAAAGACCTACGATTACGTCAAAAAGGAGTTTGAGAAGCAATACAACATAAAATGGCTACAACCTATTGGTTTTAATAACGCCTATGCTTTAATGATGCGCCAAAAACAAGCGGCGGATTTGAATGTTAAATCTATCACGGATCTAAAAACGTATCTCGATAAAAAATAAGCTATGGAAACAGCTGAAGTTTATAAAACAGGGCAATTAAGCCTTGCCGAGCGGTATTTTAAAGTCCGCAAACATACCGAAGCGATATGTGCCCCACTGCAAACCGAGGATTATGTAGTACAGCCGGTGGGGGATGTTAGTCCGCCTAAATGGCATATCGGGCACACCACCTGGTTTTTCGAGACTTTTATTTTGAAGCCTTATTTTATGGGTTACCAGGAGTTCAATCCTGACTATAACTACGTTTTCAACAGCTATTACGAAACGGTAGGCAACCGTGTGATCCGCACCGACAGGGGCAACCTAAGCCGGCCGACGGTAATAGATATTATGCGCTACCGCGAATATGTGGATGATGCTATGAGCCGGTTTTTGTGCGAAGAGCCGTCGGCAGAAGTAAAAGAGCTGCTGATATTAGGTTTTAACCACGAAGAACAACACCAGGAATTGCTATACACCGATATCAAATACATTTTAGGGCATAACCCGCTGTTCCCGGCTTATTCGCATGATTACCATTCGCCAAAAATTAAAAAAACCGGCGATCCGTTCATTAAGATGGACGAGGGTATTTACGAGATCGGTTATGAAGGCGATAGCTTTTGTTTTGATAATGAGCTTAACCGCCATAAGGTTTACCTGGAAGCTTATGAAATAAGCCCGGATTTGGTTACCAATGCCGAATACCTGGAGTTTATGAACAGCGGCGGTTACCAGGATTTCCGCCACTGGCATGCCGAAGGTTGGGATTGGGTAAAAAAAAATAAAGTAATGTCGCCGCTTTACTGGCATTTTGTAAATGGCGAATGGTATAATTATACCTACAATGGATTAGAGCCGATAGAAGAGAGACAGCCGGTTTGCCATATCAGCTATTTCGAGGCTTATGCCTATGCATCGTGGAAAAGCATGCGTTTGGCTACCGAGTTTGAGTGGGAAGCAGCTGCGCCGCAATTTAAATGGGGCAAGAGCTGGGAGTGGACCGAAAGCTCGTACCTGCCTTACCCTGGTTTTGCCAAAGCGCCCGGCGCGATAGGCGAATACAACGGCAAATTTATGGTGAACCAAAAGGTGCTGCGCGGCGCATCGGAAGTTACGCCGCCGGGGCACAGCCGCATCACTTACCGCAATTTTTTCCAAACACATCTGCGTTGGCAGTTTACCGGCATCAGGTTAGCCCGGTAAATTGCCCAATATAAACCTATTGAAAAACATTATGAGTATCGCTATCCTAAGCAAACCGGTAAATAAAAGCCAATGCGAAAACGGCCAGTTTTATGCCGATGTGGTCGCCGGCCTTAAATCGACGCCAAAACAATTAAGCTCGAAATATTTTTATGACGCCAATGGCGATAAGCTTTTCCAGGAGCTGATGAACTGCGATGAATATTATCCAACCAACTGCGAGCTGGAAATATTCACCCGCCAAACAGCCGATATATGCCAGGCCATTATAGCCGATGGTGATGCTTTCGACCTGATAGAGCTGGGCGCGGGCGATGCCATGAAATCAACCTTCCTGCTTAAATACCTGCTGGAGCAACAGGCCGATTTTAATTACCTGCCGATAGATATTTCGGATAATGTAATATCATATCTCAACATTACCCTGCCTTTAACGCTGCCTGGATTGAAAATGACCGGCTTAAACGGCGAGTATTTTGATATGCTGAAAAAAGCGGCATCCATCTCTCCAAGGCGGAAAGTGGTAATGTTTTTGGGCTCGAACATTGGCAATATGCCGGTAAACGATGCGGAGGGATTCTGTCGTGAATTGCGTAACCATCTTTCACCCGGCGATATGCTGCTGGTTGGTGTCGACCTGAAAAAAAATCCTAAAACGGTGCTTGCAGCTTACAACGATAAGGAAGGCATTACCAAACGCTTCAACCTAAACTTACTGGAACGCATGAACCGCGAACTGCATGCCGATTTCGACCTCTCGAAATTTGAGCATTACCCGATATACGACCCTGAGACCGGCTCATGCAAAAGCTACCTCATCAGTACCGAAGACCAGCAGGTGAAAATTCATAACGAGACCATCAATTTTTCGAAGGATGAATACATCTATATGGAAATATCACAGAAATACACTGTAATGCAAACCAACCAACTGGCCGAAAATGCAGGCTTTAAACCAAAGGATATATTTTTTGACAGTAAGAAATGGTTTATTGATGCGATTTGGGTGGCGGAGTGAAAGGTATAAACAAAAAATGGGAAGCCATGCAGCTTCCCATTCATAAAACACAATCTAACCAAATAAATCTATAATAAACGAGGGTTCAATTCCGAATCGATCAGTTCGCCGATAGGCTTATCCATCAGCCATTTGTGGTGGTCGCTTTTTTGCCATTTGTTTTTGTAGGGTGATATGCGGGCGCCATCGGCCATATAAATAACGGTCATTACCTCGCGCATTTTATCCGAATGATTGCCCGGCGCCTGGTGTATGGTAAAGCCACGGTGCCAGGTGGCATCGCCGGCCTTCATAGTTTGGGCGCGGGTTATAGGGAATTGTTTTTCCTTAACATAATCGTCAAATGCAGCTTCCGATTCATCTGATATTTCATGATTAAATATCGCCCCATTGTGAAACGAATTAGAGGCAAAGGTGAGCATGCCCATATCCACATCAATGTCAACCAGCGGCATCCACATGGTAACGGTGTTGTTGGTGTCGATAGGCCAATAGTATTGGTCCTGGTGCCATGGTGTTGGGCCACCACCAGCTTCTTTAAACAGCGCCTGGTCGTGGTATAACCGTACATTTTCCACACCCATCAGGTCGGCAGCAATTTTTGCCATACGTTTTGCCAGCACGAATTTTTTAGCTTCCTCATCCACGCGCCACAGGTTCATAATCTGTAAGAAGGCCTTGCCGTAAGTATCCCTATCTTCTAATTTACGTTTTTCGGTATTGTACCGATCAGCAGCTTCAACAATTACCGGGCGGTAAACTGCAATTTCGTCGGGAGATAATACCTCTTTAACGAGTGTATGCCCTTTTTCCCGGAATTCATTTATATTTTCCGCAGATAATTTTTTACAATCGTCTAACGCTGGTAATTGTTCAATTTTGGTATTCATAATCATTAATCGGTTAGTTCAAAGTAAAAGAATATTACTTTTTTAAAAAATGAACAAAATGGTATAATTGTGGATTATTTTATCCGAAGTAATTGTTAATTTAGCAGAAATTATTAAAATAAGCATGATAAAGGCTTCATTTGAGGTTTTACAAACAGGTAGCAGGCAGTCGTTCCTGGCGCGCCGGTTTGATCAATGGGCATTTGACGGCCCGTATCATTTCCACCCGGAATATGAGCTTACCAGCATTATAAAAGGCACAGGCAAGCGGTATGTAGGCAGCCACATGGAAGATTTCATGGCCGGCGACCTTGTTTTGCTCGGCCCTAACCTGCCGCATTGCTGGAAACTCGGCCAGTTAACCGGCCAGCAAATTGATGCAGGCGCCATCGTGATACAATTTAATGAGAGCTTTTTAGGCGATGATTTTTTTAACAAGCCCGAATTGCAAGAGATAAAGAAATTGTTTCAGCGTTCTGTAAGCGGGGTGAGTTTTAAAGGGTCAACGCAGGCTGATGTAAATGAACGGCTGAATGTATTAAGCACCAAAGGGAGTAATTTTGATAAAATGATCGGTCTGCTTGATATTTTGCAGCGGCTGGCCGTCTCCGACGAATACACCCTGCTTGATCAAAACCAAAGCATTGGTGAGCGTACAGCGGCAGAGCAGGAACGTATAAACCCGGTGTTCGCCTATTTGGTTGAAAATTTCAGGCAACAGGTATCGCTGGATAAGGCTGCCGGCATTGCCAATATGACACCGAACGCGTTTTGCAAGTATTTTAAAAAGATCACGCGTAAAACCTTTATGGAAACCATTATCGATTACCGGCTCAACTACGCTACCCAACAACTGGTGCAAACGGATAAGCCTATTTCAGAAATATCCTTCGATAGCGGTTTTGGGGATGTGTCGCACTTTTATAAAATGTTCAAGGTAAAAATGCACATGAGCCCGCTCAATTACCGGAAGAAATTTGTGAGGGATTTGGATAGCAGGGTGGTGGCGTAGTACTATTCTCCACTCAACGTTAGAATTTCTTTAACACTGCTTGCGAATATCTGAAATCAGTTTGTTGTACTTTTTGTATAATTGATCTTACGGAGGGAATTATACCCGCCCCTTTAGCTTTTAAAAATATACCCAGGCTACCTGTGATATTTAAGCCTAACCTTTTTGCAACTTTTCTACCTTTGTTATCATCTATGATCAGGAGTGAATGTGGATGTTCTAAACCTAAGATAATTGCACTCACTTCGCCCGCATCAATTTCTATGGTTGATTGTAGGTTGATATCTTTTACTTCTATTATTTCAACCCACTCAGGCAATTGCTCCCCAAATTCAAAAGCAATTACAGAAGTTGTCACTATGTTGCCAAACAAAGATTTAAGTAAAGTTAATTCGCCGATATTAGTTAATAAAATAAAGCAACTGGTATCTGCGATAACAATTTTAGATTCTCCTGGCATCATCTAACATCTCTGACACCGGGTAATTTAATAAAGAGACGCCATAGTCTCCAATTACCTCCGCAAATGTTCGTTTAGATAGTTCAGCCATTTCAGCTGCCTGCCCTAATGAAAGTTTTCCTGATTCATACAGTTTGGCAGCAATAAACCTCACAGTATCATTTTGCTGCTCTCCTAAACTATCAGGAACCTGAAGTATTATAGTTGTCATAGTATAAAGATACGAACAATCCTATTTATTAAACAAATCCGGCGTATAATAGCTGGACTTCTTGCCCAAAAAATATTTTCGTTTTCATTGTTATTATTTAACGCTCCGCTTTGCCAGTTCCTTACTTATATTATCCAATACTTTTTTCTTTTTTACTGCTTTTGCATTTTTCAATTTAAAAGCCTCAGCTTTTTGCAGGTAGGTTTCAGTATGGGTTCGCGCGTAATATTTACAGAACCAGGTGAGCGGGCAAACATCGCATTTTGGGCTGCGGGCTACGCAAATATAACGGCCATGCAAAATGAGCCAGTGATGGGCAACGCCCAATACATCTTTTGGCAGGTATTCGGTTAATTGTTTTTCAACAGCTAATGGCGTACGGGCATTTGTGGTTAAACCTATGCGGTTGGCTACCCGGAACACATGTGTATCCACAGCAATGGCGGCGGCATTGTAAATAACCGATGCAATAACATTGGCCGTTTTTCGCCCTACACCGGGCATTTTTTGCAGTTGATCTATCTCAGACGGTACTTCACCATGAAAATCCTCCACCAGCATTTTGGCCATGCCCACCAGGTGTTTTGATTTATTGTTGGGATAGCTTACACTACGGATATAAGAAAATACTTCATCTGGCGTCGAGGCCGCGAGGCTCTCCGGAGTTGGAAAACGTTCAAATAATGCGGGCGTTACCTGGTTAATGCGCTTATCGGTACATTGTGCCGACAGGATAACCGCTATTAGTAACTGGAACGGGTTGCCATAATGCAGTTCGGTTTCAGGGTTGGGCTGGTTTTTTGAAAAATAGTCGACAAAATGGCGGTAGCGTTCCTGCTTTAACATTTTTTTAATGCGGTAAGATTTGTTCGAAAATAATTAAAAAAAGGAAGTCCGGGCCAAAAGTATCATAACTTTTAACCCGGACTTTGTGTCTTAACGGTACAACAAGCTAAAGCCTAAAACTTTTTGAGTGATCGAGTATGTAATGAATGGTTTGCAGTTTTGGTTTCTTTTTCAAAAGATCCAGCTCCGCACGGATGGAATGATAAAAAATCCAATCATCCGCGTCAAGGTTTTCAAATACATCCTGCTTTTCCACCTGCTCGTTGTTAATGACCGTGCTTAAATAATTTGTAGAGGTTTCATCCATAAGCTTGTTTTTGTTTACGAGTATAAGTCATAAACGCAAGTGCGGATGGAATATTTTATGAAAGATGAAAAAAAATTTCATCAAAATTTCATAATTAATTCTTGAGGCTCAACTCTTTACTTTGCATCATTTTACGCAGGTTATTCAGGGCGTAGCGCATACGGCCGAGGGCGGTATTAATGCTCACATCGGTAATATCGGCTATCTCCTTAAAGCTCAGGTCGCCGAAATGGCGCATAATGAGTACCTCTTTCTGCTCCGACGGTAACAGCTGGATCAGGTTTTTAAGGTCCTTATGGGTTTGGTCGCGCACCATGCGGTCTTCGGTGCTTTCATCGTAATTGCCCAACACCTCAAATATGTCGAAGTCATCGCCGTTACTTACCATCGGTGCACGTTTTTCGCGCCTGAAATGATCGATCACCAGGTTATGCGCTATACGGGTTACCCAGGGCAAAAACTTACCTTCCTCGTTATATTTTCCGGCTTTTAAGGTATTAATTACCTTAATAAATGTATCCTGGAAAATATCTTCGGCGAGATAATCGTCTTTAACCAATAAATATATAGAAGTATATATTTTAGACTGATAACGGCGTATCAATTCCACCAATCCTGCTTCTTCGCCCTGAATGTATAGATGGATCAGATCCTGGTCACTTTTCGATTGAAAATCCATAGAAAACTTTTACTTTAAACTATTATGAATACAATATTTTATTAAAGTAGAGTTTAATCTATAGGGTGCTCCTTCTGTTTGGGAATTTTGTCTACCTCAAATAAAACAATTATTTCGTTACAAAGCAAATTTTTTTATTTGAATATGTGAATGAATCGGTCAAACTGGTAAATGAGCCGATGAATCTGCACAATAAAATAGGATGATGGTAAAAAGCCCGTCATAATAAAAACATTATCAGCGGTGTACTTGGAATTGGCTAAAAATTTTGGGATTTTTGCGGTTTGATGAAAGACCATAGACGATAGTCCATCGACCATAGCAATTATGGTGATGGAAATTAATAAAAAAAGACCATAGATGATCGTCAATAGCCTGCAAAATAGCTATCGACCACGGACTATGGACCATGGACTAAGAAATGACCGAAGCAGAAAAAGATCCTCAACATAATATTATAATAAAAGGCGCACGGGTACACAACCTGAAGAATATGGACGTGGCCATCCCCAAAAACAAGCTGGTGGTGGTAACGGGCATGTCGGGTTCGGGCAAATCATCATTGGCATTTGATACTTTATATGCCGAAGGGCAGCGCCGCTACGTGGAAAGCCTTTCGGCCTATGCGCGCCAGTTTTTGGGCAGGATGAACAAGCCCGATGTGGATTATATTAAAGGCATTGCCCCGGCAATCGCCATTGAGCAAAAGGTGATAACTTCTAACCCGCGTTCGACGGTGGGTACCTCAACGGAGATATATGATTATTTAAAATTGTTGTTTTCGCGGATAGGGAAGACCATATCACCCATATCCGGCAACATAGTAAAACGCGATACGGTTACCGATGTGATCAATTTCATTATGTCGTTGCCAAACGATACACAGGTTACCTTGCTTTGCCCGCTCCACCCGCATAATAACCGTAGTTTGAAAGAAGAACTGGCTGTGCTGATGCAAAAGGGTTTTGTGCGTGTGGAATATGAAGGAAAACTATCGAGAATAGAGGCATTACTGGAAGATAGCAGTATAGATAATAGTTCATCGATCATAGTTCATAGTAAAAAGGCAACTGGCCATGAACCATCAACTATGAACAATGAACTGGTTAGGATTGTAGTTGACCGTATCACGAAGAATGATGAAGATGAAACGGTAAGTCGCCTGGGCGATTCGATACAGACTGCGTTTTTTGAAGGTAAAGGCGATTGTTATGTGCGCTACCAGGCACCGGATGCAGATTCGGAAACTGAGCGCTTCTTTTGCGACCGTTTTGAGTTGGATGGCATAAAATTCGAAGAGCCTACGCCCAATTTCTTCAGCTTCAACAATCCATACGGTGCTTGTAAACGCTGCGAAGGTTATGGAAAGATCATTGGTATTGATGAAGATTTGGTTATCCCCGACAAAAGCAAAAGCGTTTATGACGGTGCGATAGCCCCCTGGCGCGGCGAAAAGATGCGCGAATGGAACGACCAACTGGTGCGGCAGGCGCTGAAGTTTGATTTCCCTATCCATCGCCAATATAACCAGCTTACACCCGAACAGCAGCAGGTAATCTGGACAGGCAACAAATATTTCCGCGGACTGGATGCCTTTTTTAAGGAAATGGAAGAGCAGACTTATAAAATTCAATATCGGGTATTGCTATCCCGCTATCGCGGCAAAACCACCTGCCCGGAATGTAAAGGCAGCCGGTTAAGGCAGGATGCATCGTATGTAAAGATCAGTGGCAAATCTATTACAGATATTGTTTTGATGCCGTTGGATAAGGCTTATGAGTTTTTTAAGAACCTTGAGCTAAAAGAAACAGATGCCAAAATAGGCAAGCGCCTGCTAATGGAAATAACCAACCGCTTGTCGTTTTTAAATGATGTGGGACTGAGTTATTTGACGTTGAACCGCTTGTCGAACACATTGTCAGGCGGTGAATCGCAGCGTATTAATCTGGCAACCTCGTTAGGCAGTAGCTTGGTGGGTTCGATATATGTGCTGGATGAGCCGAGCATCGGCCTGCACCCACGCGATACGCAAAGGCTAATCGGCGTGTTAAAATCCCTGCGCGATGTGGGCAATACCGTGTTGGTAGTGGAGCACGAAGAAGAAATTATGAAGGCCGCTGATTATATCATCGACATCGGTCCGGAAGCGGGTACGCATGGCGGTAATTTGATATTCACCGGCAATTACAGCGAAATATTAACAGATAATAACAGCCTTACCGGCAAATACCTAAGCGGCAGGGAGTCGATAGCCATCCCGACCCAACGCCGCAAATGGCACGATTATGTAGAAATAAAAGGTGCGCGCGAAAATAACCTGAAGCATGTAACCGCAAAATTTCCGTTGGGTGTGCTAACGGTGGTTACCGGTGTTTCGGGTTCAGGTAAAACGAGTTTGGTGAAACGCATACTGGCGCCGGCACTGCAAAAAACATTGGGCAATTACTCCGGCGAACAAACCGGCGCTTATGACACTATCGAAGGCGATTACCAGAAGATAGAGCAGGTTGAACTGGTAGATCAAAACCCGATAGGCCGCTCGTCGCGCTCAAACCCGGTTACTTATGTTAAGGCCTGGGACGAGATACGTAACCTGTTTGCAGCACAACCGGCAGCCAAAGCGGCAGGACTGAAGCCATCGGCATTTTCATTTAACGTGGAAGGCGGCCGTTGTGATGTTTGCCAGGGTGAAGGCGAAGTGAAAATAGAAATGCAGTTTATGGCCGACATCTTCCTCACCTGCGAAACCTGCGGCGGCAAACGTTTTAAACAGCATATCCTTGATATCACTTACCTCGATAAAAATGTAGCCGATGTGCTGGACATGACGATTGACGAAGCGCTGGAATTTTTCCGCAAGGAACCTAAGATCATCGCCAAAATAAAACCGCTAGCGGATGTTGGTTTGGGTTATGTAACGCTCGGGCAATCATCCAATACGCTTTCGGGCGGCGAAGCGCAGCGTATTAAGCTGGCGTCCTTCCTGGTTAAAGGAAATAATGCCAACAAAACGTTATTCATATTTGATGAGCCCACTACCGGCTTGCATTTTGCCGATATCAAAAAGCTGCTCAAATCGTTTGATGCGCTGCTCGATCATGGCAATACCATCATCGTTATTGAGCATAACATGGATGTGATCAAATGCGCCGATTGGGTAATCGATATCGGCCCCGAAGGTGGCGATAAAGGCGGTCAGGTGGTTTTCGAAGGGTTACCCGAAGATCTGATAAAGAAAGAAGATTCGTATACAGGGAAGTTTTTAAAGGAGAGGTTCTAACCTTTTTTAAATAGGTAGAGACGCAAAATTTGCGTCTCTACGGCGGATACCACCCTTGTTTGTGAGGACACAAACAAGGGGTAATAAATAATGGATAACAGAAAAAGAGCAACTGTTTATACAGTTGCTCTTTTTCTGTTATGTAGAGACGCAACATCTTGCATCTACTTAAAAACCTATCCGTTGTTTGTGTCCCCACAAACAACCACGAAATATTGTCTGTGAGGACACAGGCAAGGGGTAATAAATAATGGATAACAAAAAGAGCAACTGTTTATACAGTTGCTCTTTTACTTTTATTTAGAGAGGCAAGATTTTGCGTCTACTTAAAACCAAACTCCCTTGTTTGTGTCCTCACAAACAACCACGGAATGTTGTCTGTGAGGACACAGACAACGGGAATTGATGAATATCTATTTTAATCTCTAATCTCTACTTCAACGTAAAGCTGGTTTTGCCCATGGTATAGCCATCAGCATAAAGGATAACCGTATAAGTCCCTTTCTGGAATGCTGCTGGGTTTGGCCAGGTGATCACATAGCCTGCGCCATCATCCTTAAAATCAATAGAGGTTTTATAGGTGTATTGCAGGCTTTGTCCATCGGATGTAAATGAACCTGAATCGCCTTCAGTAATAAAATTGCCTGTCGGATCGATAATCCGTACAAAAACATCGTGGCTGCCTTTTTGCGCTAACGAATTTTCGGCCACCGTAAAGCTGATCTTTATCTCTTTGGCCGGGTTGGCACGGCTTACTTCAACTTCTTTTCCGCTGCCTTTTACTTTATACGCTGATACCCCCAATTGGGCAACTTTGAGCGCCGAGCCCACCTGTACCTTGTTGCTCAGGTCCTGGTTTTGCTTGGTGAGTGTGTCGGCTTTGCTTTTCACCGTTGCCAGGTTTGTTTTGAGCGTATCCCGTTCAACTTTTAGCGAAGCATTCGATTTTTGCAGCGAATCGATATCGGATGTATATTTTGCTACAAAATAACGCAGTTGGGTAATATCACCCTGCGCTTTCTGAAGTTCTACCGCGGTAAGCTTTCCTTTAGCAAGTTCAACTCTCAGCACTTTTATCCTTGATTGCAGCGAATCATTTTTTGCCTGCATGGTTGCCGATAGTTTGGTTTTGCTGGCATTAATCTGTTGTACTTGTGCATCGAGACTGTCGAGTTCAACTTTCAACCTTGATTTTTCATCGCTTTGATTGACGATGATCACATCAGATTTATTTTTTTGTAAATACAAGTAAACATCAGTTCCCAGCAAGGCCACAACAACGGCAATTAAAAAATAAATAACGTTTGAATTTTTTTTAGGGGTCTGTCCGGATTGATTTTCCATAATTATTGGTTTTAGTTATAAATTATTTCATGCAGCGTAATTGTATATTTCGGCTACAGAAAATATGGGGTATCAGCTTTATAAATATAGCTTCAGCCTCTTTTGTTTTATTAAATATGGGTAAAAATGTGAAATAAAGCTATTAAAACGTGTCGAAAAAGTTCAAATTGATCAAGGGCAGGCTAAAGTAAGCACAAAAACATAAAACACAAAATTGGAATATTTATTGTTCGGATAATAAAACTGCCGTTGGGTGAGTTTCATATCTTTGCGGCTGTTAAAAGAAAATTTGCCTGTTTAATGCGTTTATATCAATACTTTTTACTTTTCGTTCTTACCGTATCAGCTTTTACAAGGTCACAGGCACAAACAGATACATCCCAGCGTTACAAAATAGCCCCCAAGCGCGAATTACGTGGTGTTTGGATAGCTACGGTTGAGAATATCGACTGGCCGACCCCCAATTCCACAACCGACCAGCAAAAACAGCAATTGGTTAATATTCTTGAAAACCATGCAGAAACAGGCATAAATACCGTGTTTTTTCAAATAAGGCCAGCGGCAGATGCATTCTACGCCAAAAGTACCGAGCCTTGGTCCAAGTGGTTGAATGGAAAACAAGGCGTAGCGCCCAACCCGGCTTATGATCCGCTACAGTTTGCTATCGATGAGGCCCATAAACGTGGTATCGAACTGCATGCCTGGATCAACCCTTACCGCGCAACTAACGACAATAAATACAGCCAGCTAAGCCCCAATCACATCACCAATTTAAAGCCGGAATGGTTTTTTACTTATGGCGGACAGAAATTGTTTAACCCCGGCCTGCCGGAAGTGCGCGAATACATCATCCATATTATTTTGAATGTGCTGGATAATTATGACGTAGACGGCATTCATATGGATGATTATTTTTACCCGTACCCGATAGACGGCGTAAATATTAAGGATGCAGATGCTTTTAACAAATACGGCGCTGGCTATACCGACATACGCGACTGGCGCCGGCACAATGTTGACACGCTGATACAAATGCTTGGCGACAGCATACATAAACATAAGCCCCATATGAAATTTGGCGTTAGCCCCTTTGGAATATGGGCCAATAAATATCAAAACCCGGAAGGATCGGATACGCACGGCGGGTCGTCGTACTATGAGAACTATGCCGATGTGCGCAAATGGATAAAGAATGGCTGGGTGGATTATGTAGTGCCGCAACTTTACTGGCCACTGAATAGCAGGGCGGCCAATTACGATACTTTGCTAAACTGGTGGAGCAATAATACCTATAACCGGCATTTATACATCGGATTGGGCGTGTACCGCATTGGCGAACGCTCAAAAGCCTCAATAGCTTATAAATCGCCAACCGAATTGCCTAATGAGATGCGCCATTTGCGCAACAACCCGCGTGCGGAAGGCAGCGTTGTTTTCAGTTCCAACTCACTGACCAATAATTTCGGCGGTTTCGCCGATTCGTTGAGCACTAATTTTTATAAATATCCGGCTTTGCCGCCGCCAATGCTCTGGCTGGATTCCATCCCGCCTAATGTGCCGCAAAACCTGGTAGCGAAGCCTTTTGGTAAGGGCGTTCAGCTAACCTGGCAACCGCCATTGCCTGCAAAGGATAATGAACCGGTCTACGGCTATGTAATTTATCGTTTTGAGGGGACTGAAAAAATAGATATCAACGACCCGTCGCATATTTATCATATACAATATGATAACGGCTTAACATACCAGGATAACGAAGTGCAGCACGGTAAAACGTACCTGTATGTGATAACTGCTATCGACCGTCTAAAAAATGAGAGCGACCGTTCGCCGACAATTGCGGTTACGGTGCCGTAGGGATTCGGTTATTTAAGCTAAAAGGGGCAGGCCAGTGCGATTCCCTCCCTGCTCCTCCGCTAAAGCTACGGCGGCACGCGGATGGGAGGGGTAGGTAGGGATTTAGTCGCCATACATAACGCATAAACCCCTCCCTGCCGAGCCACATCCAGCCGCACCCCTCCCCTGGGAGGGAATTAAAAAGGGCCTTTAGCTTTAATTAAAAACTACTCTACCAACCCCTTTTCCCTCAACCTGTTCAAATACATCTCTATCTGCAAATCTCCCATGCCGTATATTTTTTCAGTTTTCCAGAAGGCTTCGTAAACGGCATATTTTTCGGTAACGCCGCTTTTATAAATATCAAGTAGTTTTTGTTCGATGTAATTCAAACCGGCTTCATTCAACCGAAGACGTCTAAGGTGTGCCTGCAAGGCCGGTTTAAGCGAATGCAGGTTGGCCCAGTAATTATTCTCATCCAGCCATTTTTGCAATTCATCGGCATTGTATGTAGTATAAGCCTGCCAGGCTTCGGCTGCTATCACAAAATCGGGTTCGCCTAATTGTACGCGGATGTTATCATACAGGTACTCCAGTTGCTCACCATCTAATTCGCCCATCCCCCTGAAATTGTCTATTCCCGGGTAACTATCCGGGCAGATCAGGAATATATCGGGCTCCGAAAGATCTGTATGCTTACTCAACAGCATAATAACGCCCAGCATATTCGCCTGGCAATGCAGGTCGAATTCAAACCAGAGGTTTATTTCCTTGTAAGGTTCATACAATTGGCTCAAAGGCTCAACTACCTTTCGCTCATATTCACCCGGTTCCTCGCCAAAGGCATTGCCTATCCATTCCGAGCGTTTTTTCCAGAAATGGCCCGAAGCGATATTTTCTTCTACCGGCCCTTCTGATAAAACCTCGTGCCAAACCATGGTATCGCCTTCCAAACCGGTATGCTCAAAGCCGTGCAGCGTAGAATTTCCGTTGAGTACGTGAAGTATTTCTGACATAATATTATTGGTTCATTGCATTGCCCAGGGCTTCCAGGTAATCATCATCTATCTTGTCGGACGAATGATCGTTCATAAAGCTGTTCAGTTTATCGCCTTCGGTAGAAAAAGCGTCCTTTATAGCTTTTTTCTTTAGCTGCAAAGGTTGAAATGCTAATGTTTTCATGTTCATAACATAATAAGTATAATCATCGTCGTATTCATCATATTTATTACCGGTAGACATTACCCCATCCGTTTTATAGTCCGAAGGGATGTATTTTGTTTTTATCAGTTTATAAATTTTATATTTACTGCCGGAGCTTAACACTATCGAATACAGGTCGTTACTGATGCCTGTCATGCGCTCAAAAGCAACCGGCTGGTCATGCGGGCTGATGAGCACGAAGCCTTTAACCACGTTTTTATCGGCTATGGTTACTGTGCCATCGTTATTGTAATACAAGTCACCTTTTATCTTATCATAATTGAATAGAAAATGCGGGTCTTGCGCGGAAGAACCGTTGACTTTAATAATGTAACCCGGCACCCATTTTGTGAACAAAAAACGGCTGCCCACCACATCGCGGGTATTGCCGATTGTAGCGCCCCAGTCTGCAACGGCTGATGACACATTGTAACCACTGTTGGTTTTAAAGGCTTCGTCAATAACAGTCCCGCCAGCATGGTTTGAAACACCCGGATCGGTTTTTAAAGTAACCTGGAAGGTGGTATGCCCCGCAACATCAACCGCAGCATCGCTGTAGCCCTTGCAATTGATGGCCAGTTTAGATGTTGGCGTAGCTTTTAAACTAAACGCGCCCGTCGAATCGGTATAGGCAGCATCTTTGGTTTGATCGTCCTGTACAAAGGCATAACGTACGGGTTGGCCTTTATCATTTGATACAGTACCGCTTATGATAGTGGTTTGCGCTATACTTTGATAGCCGGCAAACAGCAGAAATAACAGGATGAGATTTTTCATAATGGCAGGTTTTATAGGGGGGAATATAAATATAACTAAATTAACTGCTTATGAGTATGTTGTAATAAAAATGTTATTGACGATTTAAATCACTCCCCCAACAAAGCCTTCAACGTTTCCAAAGTATCGGCTTCTTCTTTCGGCTTATCATGCCGCCAGCGGAGTATGCGCGGGAAACGCAAAGCAATGCCCGATTTATGGCGGGTTGATTTGTTGATGCCTTCAAACCCTATCTCAAAAACCAGCTCGGGTTTTACCGTGCGTACAGGGCCGAACTTTTCGAGCGTGTTGCGTTTGATGAAGTAGTCTACCTTGTTTATTTCCTGGTCGGTAAGGCCGGAGTAGGCTTTGGCAAAGGGCACTAACTTATCGCCATCCCAAACGGCGAAGGTATAATCGGTGTACAGGTCGGCGCGGCGGCCGTGGCCTTTTTGGGCATAGATCATCACTGCATCGACTGACAGCGGGTCTATTTTCCATTTCCACCAGTCGCCCCGGCGGCGGCCAACCTGGTAAGCGGCGCTTTTGCGTTTAAGCATAATGCCTTCGGCTATCATCGCGCGCGATTGCTCACGTATTTTGGCCAGTTCATTCCATGTATTAAAATCGATCAGCGCCGATAAGCGGAAGGTATCCGGGTATGGCGTTGCTGCCTGCAATTGTTCCAGTATCGCCCTGCGTTCGGCTTGTGTTTTATAGCGGATGTCCTCGCCGTTAAATTCCAGGCAATCGTAAGCGATAACAGCCACCGGGCTTTCTTCCAGTATTTTTTTGCTGAGGTTTTTGCGGCCAATGCGCGTTTGTAAAATATTGAACGGCATAGGCAATCCATTCTGAAAGCTCAATATCTCGCCGTCTATTACCGTACCATCGGGCAGGGCGTTTAAAAATGGGTGCAGCTCAGGGAATTTTTCGGTGGAAAGGTCTTCGCCACGACTCCAGGTAAATATTTTGCCATCTCGTTTGATAAGCTGTCCGCGAATACCGTCCCATTTCCATTCTGCCTGCCATTGCAGAGGATCGCCCAGGCCGGCCTCAATTTGTTCGGCTGATTTTTGCTTTTCGGATGTTTCCTGTACCGGGTAAGCTAAAAAGAAAGGATACGGTCGTGAAATATCATCCGCAGCACCTTGTTCCTGGATAAGCTGCTCGTATGTATAAGTTTCCGGCATCCAGCTGCCCATTATGCGGTGCGTGAGGGTTGCAGCATCCAGCCCGGTAATTTCTGCCAGCGCTTTTATCACTAGGTTTTGTGAAACACCTACACGGAAGCTGCCTGTAAGCAGCTTATTGAACACGAATCGTTCCTGCGTATCCAGCATCGCCCATGAGCTGATGAGCCATTGTTTGCGCTCTTCCTCGGGCTTTGCGCCTATCGAGTTTAGTTCAGCTATCCACTGGGTAAGGTCTTTGTCATTTGTGCTTTCCTTTTGCGGCATCAGCAAGGCCATTGTTTCGGCAAGATCGCCCACTACATGGTAGCTTTCTTCAAAAAGCCACGGCGGAATATTCGATGCTTCCATTGCCCAGGTTCGTATCAGTGTGGAATTGATAGGCCTCTTCGGCCTGCGACCGGTGAACAAGGCGAGCATGTGCATTTTATCCGTATCGGGTACGGAATTGAAATAGTCCTTCAAAACCTTAACCTTTTCATTGGTTTTGTTGGTTTCGTCGAGGGAAAGGAAAAGTTGGGCGAAGGCTTTCATTGTAACCCAGCCCCCTCTAAATCTCCCCCGGTAGGGGAGACTTTAACTTCAATTTCCAAGTCCTCTTCGAATGAGGTTTTTTCCGACCCCTCCCCTTCCGGGGGAGGTTGGGTGGGGGCTTCTTGCGGGTTTTCTTCCTCCTCACCGCCATACAGCGTATGCACTTCTTTCGCATTGAAGCCTATCTCGTTCAAATATCTTGTAAATGTTGCCGTATAGCCATGCGTTAGGTAAACACACTCGCAGCCGGTGGCATCAATAGCGCTGATGAGGCCATCCCAATCGGCATGGTCGGAGAGGACGAACCCACGGTCGGCAGCGCGGCGGTGTTTGGCGCCGCGCATGGCCATCCAGCCGGAACAATAACCAAAACTGTACGGCTGGAACTTGCGCATCCACGGGGTGCCTACAGATGATGGCGGCGCTATTACAATGCCTTGGCGTATAGCCTCTTTTGGCGTATCGGGCGTTATTCTTTCCGTCGGATTTAGCAAAACGCCATTCCGGCGCAGGGCTTCGTTTGTATTTTCAATCACGCCGTGTGTATAAACCTTACCATTAAACAGGTCGAGGTTTTGCAGGATGCGCTGCGCCTTGCCCAGCGAATAGCCGACGATAACTGTAGCCAACCCGTTATGCTGGTTATTGCGCCACCAGTTATTTACATCCTCAAATATTTGTACCTGCGGCTTCCACTGGTAAACGGGCATGCCGAAAGTACATTCCGATATAAAATGATGGCATTTTACGGGTTCGAAAGATGTGGAAATACCATCATCTTCCATTTTATAATCGCCTGAAACGACCCAAACCTCGCCCTGGTATTCCACACGTATTTGCGCCGAGCCAATCACATGCCCGGCAGGATAAAGCGTAACCGACACGCCGTTTTTCATTACTTTTTCACCGTATTCAACGGTTTGCAGCGCAATATCGCCCAAACGATAATACAGCACTTCCCTTGATAAATGATGGGCCAGGTAATGCTTATGCCCCGGGTAGGCGTGGTCGGCATGGGCGTGTGTGATCACCGCGTCGTCAACCGGTTTCCAGGGATCGACGTAAAATTTGCCCTGTGCGCAATAAATGCCTTTATCAGTAAATTCAAGCAGCGGTTTTTTGGCCATAAGGTATTAACTCCAATATAACGAATTGGTTTGATAACAGTGAGGCTGTATCAAAAGTAAAATGAAAAAAGCTGATAAGAAATTATATTTTACACTATAAAAGCTCTGTGTCTCTCTGTGCCTTCTTCGTGATCTCTGTGGTTAAATTTTACCACAGAGGTCACTGAGATAGAAACGCAAAGAGCACAGAGGCAAATACTATTTAGTGCGCTTTAACAAAATTGACTTTTGAGACATCCTCAATGGGATTTGTAATTAAACAAAAAGAGACGCGATGTATCGCGTCTCTATATTAATATTTGAAATATTTATTTCTTTAATTCTGTATCGGTTGCGCTGGGGTAGTTGCAGCAGTCGACCGTCCGTTAATGGTCACATAGTCGGAAATGATTTGCCCGGCCTCTATTTTAACAAAATCCAGGTCCTCATTTCTCGGCTTTGCCTGCCCTTTTTTCAATTGGGGCAAACCAAGCGCTGTACGTTCCTCATTGCCGCGGTCGAATATTTTTTGGTCTTCTGCATCGCGCTGCTTTTTTAACACGTCTTCATTTAATGGCACCGTTCTATCCTTGTCGTGCTTTTTAAAATCAGCTACATCATCAAGCAGGAATTGGTAGCTTTTGCTTGTGCTCATGCGCTGGTCATGCAGTTTCTTCAGCTGAATGATCAGGGGCGACAGATCGCCGAACTTGGTATAATCACTTTTAGCAATCATATCAAAAGGCATAGCTGCCGGCTCGGTATCTTCCCCAACTTTATCTAATGGTATTACTGCAGGAAATGTGATATCAGGTGTAACACCATGGCGCTGTGTTGAATTGCCGGTTATACGGTAAAACTTTTGTATAGTAAGGTCCTGCTGGCCAAATTCACTTTCGCTGCCACCTGTAGGGGCAGATTTACCCAGGGCTTTGTTAACCATGTCCGCAAGCGACGGGCTGATCACCTTATCCAGGTCGTAAGGCGCCTGTACCGTACCCTTGCCATAAGTTTGTGTACCCATGATAACAGCCCGGCCGTAATCCTGCAAAGCGCCTGCAAATATTTCAGATGCCGAAGCGCTTAAACGGTCCACCAAAACACCCAGCGGGCCGCTGTAATCAATGGACGGGTCTTCATCTTTGTCAACTTCCACCTGGTCACGGCTATCACGTACCTGTACCACAGGGCCTTGTTTAATAAACAGCCCGGTAAGCTTAATGGCTTCGAGCAAATTGCCGCCGCCATCACCCCGCAGGTCAAGCACAATACCATCAACATGCTCATCTTTTAATGAATCTACTATCAATTTTACGTCGCGGCTGATACTGTGATAATTAGTGGCCCCTGACTCTGCCGCGTCAAGATCGATATAAAATTCAGGTATATTGATAATACCGATTGTTACGGTTTTACCATTATTGTTATAAGTGCGTATCTCTTTTTTTGCCAGGTCGTCCTGCAAAACTATTTTGTCCCTAACCAGCTCAATGGTCTTCGGCTTGCCGCCGATAGCTGCCCCGGCCGGTAAAATCTGTAGCCTTACTACGCTGCCCTTTGGCCCGCGTATCAGCCCGATGGCGGCATTTATATTCCAGCCAACAATATTAGTGAACTCGCCATCTGCACCCTGCGCAACAGCTACAATCCGGTCTTTTACATTTACCAGTTTGCTTTTGTCGGCCGGGCCGCCGTGTACAAGGGTTTCGATGGTGATATAATCATTTTCGCTGCCGAGGGTTGCGCCAATGCCTTCAAGTGAGCGCGACATTTGCATGTTGAACTCTGCCGCTTCAAAAGGGTTAAAATAATAAGCATGCGGGTCGATAGCATCGGTAAACGCAGTCATAAAAATCTGGAAAACTTCCTGGTTGCTTAATTTATTTGATTGCGAAAGCAGGTCCTGGTAACGTTTTTTCAACGTTGCCCTGTTTTTGGCCATATCAGGGCTGGCCAGTTTAAGGTTAAGCAAATCAAATTTTACATGCTTCAGCCACTGGCTGTTTGCTTCGTCCTGGTTGGCTAACCATGGCAGGTCTTCGCGGTCTACGGTAAAGGTCTCATCTTTGCTGAAATCGAAATTGTCATCAACATGCGCTATTAAAAACTTTATATCATCCAGGTACCTTTTCTGGTAAACATTAAAAATATAAAAAACATCATTCAGGTTACCGGCTTTAATATCGTCGTCCAGCGCATCCTTGTATTTATCAAAATCCTGTAAATCGGTAGCTAATAAATAACTATGGTCTTCATCCAATTCTTTGATGTAATTTTTATATATGATTTCAGACACTGAATCATTTAACTCTACCTTTTTATAGTCGTATTTTGAAATGAGCTCGGCTGCCGTTTTGGCTGCCAGCTCCTGGCGTACGTCTGGCTGTAAATCATTAGAACCCACTACTTTAATCGGTTTTGCCGGCGCGGCTTTACAAGCCAGGGCAGCGCCAAGCACTAAAAACAAATAAACTTTTTTAAACATCTCTTTTACTTTCTTAAAATCCGGAATATACAACATCAATACTTATGCCTATTATGAGTTTGCTAATGTAAATAAAAAGAGACAGTTGAAAAGCTGTCTCCTATTTATGAAATGGTAATATTACAATAATGTTTGAATTATTTAAATATAAGACAGGTGCAGAATTGTAATGTTACAATACGCAGATAATAATTTAAGTAAAGAAGCAAGAGGTAAGAATCAAGAAGCAGGAAAAAGGTTTCCTATTATGCCAATTGATTTCTATCTTGATTCTTGATTCTTATATCTTGCCTCTCAATTAATCTGATTTCTTATCACCTTTTTGCGCGTTCATTACCGCATCTGCATAACGCAATTCAGTTTTTGAGGCAGTGGTTTTATTTTGCTGTATATATTTTACTTCTTTGTCTATATCTGTCATATTATCTGTCCATTTTTTAGCGGCAGCCAGCTGGCGCGCTTCGGCAAGGTCCTGCTGTGCGAGGGTGATATCGCCCATATCGGCCTTTATCAGGGCCAGGTCCATCAGGTTGGCAATAGTATGCTTGTCGTCATTTTCCTGGCGGGATATACTGTTGCTTTGCAGCAGGTACCATTTGGCTTCGGAAAAGCGTTTTTGCTTAATGTAGAGCTTTGCCAGGTCGCTGAAGTTATAGCTGGCTACGTCATATATCCTGAAACGCATATTATGCTGCGCCGTTTTAATCATCTGTTCTTCGGCTGCTTCAAGGCTATAATCGCTTTGGCTGAGGTTTAAAGCGGGTATTTTACCAGGGATTAGTTTTCCTGCCTGCAGGTTTTTTGCTGAATTGTTATCTACAATCGCGATCAGCGGCAAGCGTACCCGTTTTTTAAGACTGATATTGACATGGTACCATTGCGCAGAAGCTGACAGGCTTATTGTTGTAAACAGAACAATAATAAATGCGAATCTCATCAGGGCTATTCTCTTGGGTTTAATAAATTAACCAATACGCAAAGCTTCCGGCTAATGTTACGCAAGATAAACATTTAATTGTCAATTATTCAAACACTTCGGTTTGTTCACAGGCAATCGCTTTTAAAAATTTGCTGTAACTGTAGCTGGTTTTAGTTCCCCTCTCGAGAGGGGGCGCGCTGGGAAATGTGCGGCTGCAGGGGTGTGTCATAGCAAAGCGGCAGGATTGCATAGTGCATAAACACACCCTCCAAAGGAGTCCTTCGGACCTGCCATCGCGCAAGGCTTACACACCCCCTCTCGAGAGGGGATCTTTAAAACAACTCGTTTTAAAAGCGATTTCCCTGGGTTTGTTCGGTTTGGTCATCATATTGATATCTTCCCGAAAAATCACTCTGCTATTTTTTCTTTGCCGCAAAATTACCATTAGGTTGCATAAAGGTAGCCCCTGTGATCTTTTGCGCACCGGCAGGATCAAACTGCAGGTAATAGCCTTTTAATATCTTCAATGAAAATTTGTCATTACCCAGGTAAACCAATTCAAAATCAGCCTGGCCGGGCACATGGGCATAAAGCGTTTTACTGTCTTTAATATAAACACTCACCGTCAGGCCCGGCAGCTCGTAATCGCCTGTATATTTCTGCAATTCGGCAGCACTGATATCTTTTTCTTCCGTTATTTTATCGAAAACAATCGGCTTTAAACCCGCTTCAAGCAGGCCTTGCACGGCATCAATGTCTCCAGTAGTATTCATAGTAAATTGTAGCTTAATACCGGCTTCGGCCGTTGTATCGATCCCTTCATGCGGGTCTTTTATAAACACGTCGAATATATCGTAGTTATTATGCCTTAGCCAAAGCGTTTGCATATTGGTTGTTGCAAAAAGCGAATCATTTTTTATGTAGAGTTTAAATGTTCCGTAAGCGGGGTTATTATAATTTTCTGCGTAATCAGTAAGGGGATGTGTGGCCGGATTATGTTTAACCGTTTTGCTTTTTGCTTTTTCGACCTTTTCTGCACCTTCCTGTTGCTTTATAAATTCTCCCCGCTGCTTGTCATTCCAGTCGTCATAACCCAGTTTAAGCAGTTTGTCGGCAATGATATTTCTAACTATGGAAGGTGCCGCCGAAGCATTCTGATTGCTTAATACAATTATACCCAAGCTGTCGGCAGGAAAAAAAGACGTACTTGCCGAGAAACCATCTATATTGCCACCATGTTCCACCTGGTAATGGCCTTTGTATGATGACAGGAACCAGCCGAAACCATAATTGGCGAAGTAGAGGCCGGGCTCTTCTATTTTAGGCAGCGCACCATCGATAATTGATTGCGAGCTAATAGCCTGGTCACGGAAACTTTTGGGTATAATCTCCTTGCCCTCATATTTCCCGTTATTGATCCAGGCGATGACCCATTGGGCCATATCATTTGCACTGCTGTTAATGGCCCCGGCCGGCGACATGCCCATGATATGATAATAATCCAACTTTTTAATAACACTGTCGTGTTTTAGTCCATAACCGGTCGCTATGTCGCCTGTTTTTTCCATCTCTTCAATAGTCACATCAGAGCGTGACATGCCAAGCGGCTCAAAGAAATTTGCCTTAATGTTTTCTCCCCAGCTTTTACCTGTTATGTGCGCAATTAATGCGCCCTGCGCGGCAAACATAAAATTGTTGTATTGCCATTTCTCGCGTACGCCAAAGGTTGGTTGCATATACTGAATACGTTGCACCAGGCTATCCGGCGAGTCGATGTTAAAGAAATACCATGAAAGATCATACCTTGGCAGCCCCGTTTTATGCGACATCATATCGCGCAGGGTAATGGTATTATTCATCGCATCGTTATAAAAACGAAGTTCGGGCAGGTAAAGGCCTGCCGGCTTATCAATATCAAGCTTTTTATCAGCCTCCAGCTTACCGATCATTGATGCAGTAAACGCTTTTGAGCATGAACCGATGGCAAAAAGTGTATTGGGGGTTACCAACAGTTTTTTGTCCAGGTCGCTGTAACCAAACCCCTGGGCATAAATGATCTTATTTTTCTCCACCACAGCTACTGCGAAACCGGCAACATGCCATGTTTTAAGTACACGTGTAAGGGCCGTATCCAATCCCTTAAAACGTTTGTCGGTGTTTTTTTGCTGGGCAACAGCCTGCAATGCCGCAAAAAGTAGCAGGGCAAAGGTTAATTTTTTCATCTATGGTGTGGGTTTTAATAAGGACGTAATGTAGACAAAGCGTTTATATAAACGCTTAATAAAAGATCGGCATCAATAGTAACAAATAATTTATTGTGGCATAGCAGCAAACAACTACTCCCTATTGATCGTATTTCAACATTAATTATTCAAACACTTCGGTTTGTTCAGTTTGGTCATCGTGCAGGGCCCATACCATGTAGGGATGGGTATCGGCATGGTATATGTCGCCATTAGCAGCGATGCCTATAATGCCGGCAAAGCCGTCGAATGGCTTTAATTCATTGAGGGTTTTTTCTGTTGCGACGGCCAAGGCCATACCATCTGTTACGCGGGTAACTATTTTTGAGGCTACCGCGCCGCTCACAATATCCTCGCCAACGCCGGTGCACGATATGCCTGCAAATGCATTGGCATAATTGCCCGCAGTAGTTGCCGAATCGCTCACGCGGCCGGGTATTTCAAAACCTTTACCACCGGTTGAGGTAGCAGCAGCAATATTGCCTGCCATATCCATAGCCACACAGCCAACTGTGCCGAGGCGGATAGAACCACTTAATTTTTGTTCATATTCCCACCGGCGCTGCGATGTTTCGGGGTTATAATAGCCGAAACCGCTTTCACGGGCGAAATCCTGTGCGCCTTTGCCGCTCAGCACTTTGTCGTCAAAACCTTGCAGCTTTTCGGCAATGCAGATGGGGTTTTTTACATCCTCAATATTGATCACGCCTGAAAATTTCATGGTTTTGCCGTCCATTAGCGAAGCGCTCAGGCGTATTTTGCCGTCGCTTTGTATCTGGGAGCCGGTGCCGGCATTGAATAGTTCGCTATTTTCCAGCAGATGCACGGTATACACAACGGTCTCCAGCGCGGTATGGGCAGCCAGGTGTTTGTAGCCGGCCTCAACTATCTCCTTTAATGCTTCCTGCTTGGCTTTTTTAACTTCCTGGTTAGTATTGGACTCGCTGAAAAAGCCCCCGTGGATGATGATCTTCATAGTATTGTAGTTTTGGGCGTTTCCCTGCGGGCCGGGCTTTCCAGGGCTACGCTGCGCTCCGGCCCGCCTCCCGGCGGGCTAAACCCTTCCAATCCCTAACGCGGTTTGTCTGAATCAGAATTTACTGAATTTTAAAATTAACAGAATTCTGCAAATTCTCCAATTCAGTAAATTCTGATTCAGACAATAAAATTTTAAGTAATTATTCTCCCAGATCCTAATTCCCCAGCTTTTTGAAATCGTTGTCGCCAACTTTAATGAAAACGCCTTCTTCTACTTTAACAATTTTTTTGATGAGCAGTTTGTGTTGTTTGATGTCGTACTTGTCGTAGATGGACATTACGTGCACTTTTAAATTTTCAATAGAAACCGGCGAGCCGATCTCCACATCGTAAATATTGGTTTCCACCATGTTGCGGCCATCCACCAAAATGATCAGCCCCGAGCCGATGGCTTCCATCTGGCTGCCCTCGGTAATGAGCAAGCCTGCATCCTCGCCTAAACCAATGCCCAAAATACCGGGATTACTGGCCACGGCATATAATAACCTCCCTATGCGGCCGCGCTGCACAAAGTGCGTATCGATAAAAACAGAATCGATAAAACCCAGCCCGGCGGTTATTTGCACGTGGCCTTTAATAAGCGCCTCGTTGCTTGACCCGCGATAGATCATATGCGCCGATGCCGCCGCCGCGCCCGCCGATGTGCCGGCAACAACGAACGGTTCGGTTTGGTAACGGTGCTTAAGTATCTGTAAAAACTGCGTACCGCCGAAAATGGAACTCAGGCGCAATTGGTCGCCGCCGCTGAACATGACTACGTCGGCTTCACGGATGCGTTGCAGGTATTCTTTGTTATTGGTATCCTCGCGGTTGCGGATGTCGAGGATATTGATGTGCGTAACGTTGAGGTGGTTAAAAGCGCGGATGTATTCCGATGCCACCAGCTCGGGTATCTGCGAGGCTGTGGTGATCACCTCTATCTTTGACCCTTCGTGTTTTGCCGATTCGGTAATGATGCGCTTTAATATTCCCTGCTCAAAAAACTTGATATAATTAGGCTGCATGATGTTTTCCTGGGCACTGATGTTGCTACCCATATCCACGGCTCCGCCAATGATGATCAGTTTTCCTTTTGGGGACATGTTTTTCAGTTAGTGAATTGTTGATTGGGTTGATTAAGTGAGTGGGTGGAAATAGTTCGTGTACAAACTACTTAACCTAATCAACTTAATGTAACTTGAGCAACCTTATTTGTTAGTTGATTGGGTTGATTAAGTGAATGGCTAGAATAGTTCGTGTACAAACTACTTAACCTAATCAACTTAATCCAACTTAAGCAACCATAACACAAATTAAGCGAAAAATGATGGGAATGGGTTGGAATATTTCAAACATTGTGGTGCGGATGTTGATAAAGTGACCGTTGATTGAATGATTTTTATGATTTCGTTGATTTTAATGTAAAATCAGGCATTAACTTCCGAGGTTTTTCAAATTTCGGAAGTTTGTTAGTTGATTTTTGGGATATAAAAGATTTACGAAGTTTTTGAAACTTCGTAAATCAATGCTTAGTATCTGCGCAATCATAAAAATCAGCGGTCAAATCTTAACTTTTTCCCATCAAAAAAATTATTTGATTGTTACGCTCTTACATTTTTATAAATTTAGGGAGTTTTAACCCCTTTGACATCACCTATGAAGATCGAAAATATACAAATACTGCGCGGGCCGAACATCTGGAGCACCAACCGCAAAAAACTGGTACAGATGCGGCTGAACCTGGAGGAAATGGAGCATAAGCCTACCAACAAGATACCCGGTTTTTACGAGCGGGTGAAAGCATTGATCCCCAGCCTGTATGATCACCACTGTTCGCCGGGTGTTGAAGGCGGCTTTTTTCAGCGGGTTGAGGCCGGTACCTGGATGGGGCATGTGGTGGAGCACGTAGCACTGGAGATACAAACCCTGGCCGGCATGGATACCGGTTTCGGCCGTACGCGCGAGACTAAAACACCGGGTGTATACAACGTGGTTTTTAATTATGTAGAAGAAAAAGTAGGCATTTTCGCGGCAGAA
>Ga0302309_10000710_pt1 | contig 35786 bp, 35 predicted proteins | sample III_Palsa_N1_1_FD_200453 | JGI IMG/M metagenome (GOLD analysis project Ga0302309, IMG submission 200453) | Peat permafrost microbial communities from Stordalen Mire near Abisko, Sweden - III_Palsa_N1_1 | ecosystem: Environmental > Terrestrial > Soil > Palsa > Peat permafrost | place: Sweden...
ATCATTCTTAACACATCATTCTTAAATTCGTCATCGTATTTCCTACGTGGTTTGTCTAACTTTTTTCCTAACATCAGTTTGCTAATTTAAGCAAATCCTACTGTCCGGTTTTAACGATGCATCTCATTGTTTATCCTATGTAGAGACGCGATGCATCGCGTCTCTACATCATTATTAATGCGAATCCCTTGTAACTTTTGAACCTGAATTACCTACCAGGAAATCCAGGTCAGCCCCCTTATCGGCCTGCTGCACGTGTTTAACATACAGGTTTACATAACCCCGTTGTGAAGCCAATGCGGGTTGTTTCCAGTTACTTTTTCTTACCGCCAGTTCCTTATCTGATACTTCCAGGTGAATACGTTTATTGGCTACATCCAACTCTATCATATCACCATTTTCAACCAAACCCAAGTTTCCGCCGATAGCCGATTCGGGCGAAACATGCAGGATAACCGTACCATAAGCAGTGCCACTCATACGGCCATCTGATATTCTTACCATATCAATAACGCCCTTATCCAGCAGCTTTTTAGGTAACACCATATTACCCACCTCGGGCATACCAGGGTAACCAACCGGGCCAACGCTTTTTAAAACCATAACGCAGGTTTCGTCAATATCCAGGTTTGGGTCATCAACGCGGGTATGGTAGTCTTCAATATCTTCAAAAACCACAGCGCGGCCACGATGCTGCATAAGGGCAGGTGTAGCTGCCGATGGTTTGATAACCGCGCCATTTAAAGCTAAATTTCCTTTTAGTACAACAATGCCCGCTTCGGGAATTAAAGGTGCATCAAAATTATAGATCACCTCCTTATTATAATTTACGCCCGATCCTTCAATGTTTTCTTTATGCGATTTGCCGCTTACCGTAAGCGTATCCATATTTAATTCAGACCGCAACTGGTTGATAATGGTAGGTACGCCACCCGCATAGTAAAAATCTTCCATTAAAAATTTGCCTGACGGCATCAGGTTCAACAACAATGGCATTTTGCTTCCAATGTCATCAAAATCGTCAATATTTAACGGAACGCCTATTCTGCCCGCAATAGCGGTTAAGTGAATAATAAAATTTGACGACCCGCCAACAGCCGCGTTTATTTTGATAGCGTTCTCAAAGGCATCGCGGGTTAATATTTTTGATATGCGCAGGTCTTCCTTCACCATTTCCACAATTCTTCTTCCTGATAATTGTGCCAGCCTTTTCCGGCGCGCATCAACAGCAGGTATTGCCGCGCCGCCGGTTAGGCTCATGCCTAATGACTCAACCATAACAGCCATAGTAGAGGCCGTTCCCATCGTCATACAATGGCCGGGACTTCTGGACATGCAACTTTCGGCTTCAGCGTATTCAGTATAGGATATTTTGCCTGTTTTCAAATCATCAGTCAGTTTCCAAACGCTGGTGCCTGAACCAAGATCATGGCCATGATATTTACCATTCAGCATTGGGCCGCCCTGTACTACAATGGTAGGCAAATCGACACTCGCTGCGCCCATTAAGGTTGAGGGCGTTGTTTTATCACAGCCAGTAAGCAGTACCACGCCGTCAATCGGATTACCTCTTATCGATTCTTCTGCATCCATACTGGCTAAATTGCGGAAAAGCATCGCCGTTGGCTTTAATAAAGTTTCGCCTAACGACATGATAGGAAACTCAACCGGGAAACCGCCCGCTTCCAGCACACCGCGCCTAACGCTTTCGGCAATATCTCGCAAATGAGCGTTACACGGCGTCAACTCCGACCAGGTATTGCATATCCCAATTACCGGGCGGCCATCAAACATATCTTCGGGCATGCCCTGATTTTTCATCCAGCTGCGGTAGATGAACCCCATTTTATCCTTTTTTCCAAACCAATCTGAACTTCTGAATTCTCCCATAACGGTTTTATTTAAACGTGTTTTAAACTTTATATATTTCCTTATTTATATTGTGCTAATCCTGTTCAGTTTCAATACTTCCCAAAGCATTATTAACCAGCGAAAGCCATATTCTTTCCCCGTTATTATTCCAGTGCGAATCTGAATAGCAGTATAATTGCTCTTCAGATCGCTTAAAGGGTGTGTTTGCATCAATAACTTTGCATTTTAATGCCTTGTTATTCTGCACAAGTGAAACCAGGTGGTTATAAGTATAATTATGATAATGGGGATATAATATACTTACCGGGTTAGGAATAATTGCAATATACACCTCATCAAACCCTTTGGACACTATATAGCACTTGGGACAAACCCATTTTACAATAGTATGACAATTTAAAATTTGACAAATGACAACACAAGAAAAATTAACCCCGGAATATATAGCTTCAATAGCTAAAACATTAATAGAAGAAGAATTAGCGGAATTGATTAGGGATTACGGAAACGAGCAAGCGGATGAAGCAGCCTATTGGGCTGATAAAAAATAAAAAGGTATTTATTCATCAACTTCTTCATTGGCTTTGCTTATAGCCCTTTGTTCCATGTATATATTCTTAACACTCACCGATGCTTTTCCTATTCTTGCGATAAGTTTACTAATATCTTCTTCCATATATGAATGTTCAGTCCAATCATCTCTACAATCTTGCAATAGAATAGCATAATGTTCCTTACCGTCCATTCCAACGTTCTGGTAATGAGCAAAATAATTCCTCTGGTCGTTTAATAACCTCAATTCATTGATTAAATCTCTGCACTTATAGCAATTGCCTTTTGTTTTGACAAATCCAGCCTTTCTTTCCAAATCTTCAAGTAAGTACCTTAAAGATGACCTTTTTGCCTCAAAAGTCATCCTATCGGCAATAACATTTATAAAAGTCCAATAGGAATTGTTGTTGCCGCAAAAAAATTCAGCCAAACAGGCTGATATGTCATTTTCAAGAAAAATAAATGAATTTAATACGATTCCCCTAAAATAAGCGGCTCTTACTACTTGGTCTTTAGAGCGAAGTTTAAATTTCATGTTGTTAGGTTTAAGCATCTAATCTACAAACTATTTTCAAATAAATTTGTCCCATTAAGTTATTAATATTATATTTGTAGTGTTAAAACGATACAGCAATGACAACTCAATTTAAATCCCTTATTCAAGTCCTGGACTTCTTCAAAGAAGAACAAACTTGTATTACTTACTTAGCTAATAGCCGTTGGGGTGAAACACCTTGCTGCCCTCATTGTGGTAATGTTGGTGCGTATGTAACTAACAGGGGCTTTAAATGCAAGGCTAAAGAGTGCCAAAAGAAGTTTACCGTTACAACAGGTACAATATTTGAAAATACTAAGATTAGCTTGCGTACATGGTTTGCCGCAATGTATCTATGTACTGCTCACAAAAAGGGTATTTCATCTTTACAGTTAGGCCGGGATTTAAACCTTACTCAAAAAACCGCATGGTTTGTTTTACACCGTATCCGTGAAATGCTGAATAGCAACCAAGCAGAGCAATTAGACGGTACAGTAGAAATTGACGAAACTTATGTTGGCGGGGCTTTAAAAAATAAGAGCAACAAAAAACGCAAAGCTTTGCGCGATGCTAATGAGCAATGGTCACAAAAAACCTCTGTCATCGCTATGGTACAACGTGACGGTGAAGTTAGGACAAGCGTTATCAAAGCAAGTCGCGTTAATTATGGGGATGTGTTGCCGCTAATACAGGCCAACGTTGCCGAAGATGCTTTAATCATTACAGATAGCAGCACTATGTATGGTAGCCTGAAACATACTTATAACCATGAAACCGTTAACCACGTGCAACATGAGTATGTAAGGGGTGCAATGCACACAAACACCGTAGAGGGATTTTTTGGGCAGTTAAAGAGGGGAATTTATGGTATCTATCACCAAGTGTCACCAAAGCACTTGCACCGCTATTGCCATGAGTTCGGATACCGTTACAACACCCGGACAATAACAGATGTTACCCGTTTTGAAGATGCTGTTAAAAACGTTAACAACGTGCGCTTGACTTATGCAGATTTAATTAAGTAAATTTGTGTATGGCAAAAGAAGAAGCAAAAAAACCAGCAGTCAAAAAAAAGGTACGTGCGGATAAATACGAGGAAAAGGTACGTTTTGACGGGACTTTGGAGGATATAATAAAGATTGCAGTAAATCCCAAAAGAGATAAGTACAACAAGTAGAAGCATTAGTAACATACCATTTTTAAGTAAAAACATAGTTGTAGCTATTGATAATGCCGAAACAATAGTTAACTTGCATACGTATTAGATATATAACCATATTTTAAAACAACGCAAACCGATGAACGTACAAGGCAATGAACGAATCATTTCGCTAACCGGCGTATTGATACCAGACCAAAAAACCAACGGCTTTACGGTTTATTTGGCTGAGTTCCCAGAAGTAATTGCACAAGGCGCTAACAAGGAGGAGGCTAAAAGAAACCTATTAGATGCCTTTAGTAGCATTTTAGAATTTAAAAAAGGAGAACAGGAAGAAGAAGAGGGCATCGATAATGCATTTACCGAACAGTTAAATTTCACACTGTCATGACCAGAAATGAATTGATTGGATTTCTTGAAGAAAGCGGATGTGTACTTGTGAGGGTTGATAAAAAAGGATATTCTGTTTATAGGAATGTTGTCAACTCTAATATATCAGGCGTTCCGATAGATGAAGAACCCCATGATTCATTAGTTTGTCGTATTTGTAAAACATTAGAAATAGATCATCCCCAAGTTGTTGCCGAGGCAGCAGCCATAATTGAAGCTGTTCATAGGAAGTTCTCGAGAGGACAAGCCGAATAATTTCAAGCCCCTAATTGGGGCTTTTTTATTTTGCACGTTTTGGTAAGCCCTAATACGATTAATTACTAACTTTATAGTATGAACGAAACCCCAATAATTGAAAATGAAAAATATTGACAATTTACCAACAGCAAGTAAAAAGTTAACCGAAATAATGGTTAATAATGATTTATTTTTTAGAAACTCACATAAGCACATTACAGAGTATGTAGATTTAACTTTTGAGCCCTACGCTACAATTACATTGAAGCAAAATACACACTTGACACCAGAAATTGTGCGGGAATTAAAAATCAATTTTGATTTCAAAGAAAATTAACCTTTGTCCCAACTCCTATATAGTTACCAACCCTTTTGACTTATACAGATCGCATGTGTTATTTATTGCCTGGATAATTCCGTTTAATTCCGCTTCTCCAATTGCCTTAAACGCACTTTGTTTATAAACGGTATCAATGGTTTCGCCAAGCAGTAAATATTTATTATCATCCGAAACATAGGCACCCTTGTTGATCCGGTTAAAGAGCGAATAATACAATTGGGCCTTAAACTCTTTAAAAGGCGTTAAAAGCCTATAATCCCACGTATTAAATTCAATATTAGGGTCAATACCATTTAGTTTAAAATTCAACCTAAAGCCGCCGGCTTTTTTTTCATTGCCGGCATCTGTGTTATTTGCTGCCACAGCATGAACTTCAAAAAAATGTTTTAAATAGGCTGTATCTTCATACAGTACCCTCAGATTACGTTCGCTGCATTCCAGCAATAGAACGTTCTTTTTTGTTTTATCTAATGACACCCATGTAACCTGCCTGTAATTTAATTTGGTAAACGTTATCTTATTTACGTGGTAAAACAATGACGGATATCTTAATATCCCCCATATATAGCTATCACTTAAGGCATACAGATCAATTTTTTTTGTCTCGTTAGCGGTAGTATCAAAGCGCGTCAAGTTGCGTATACCTTCGACATCTTTAATACGAAAATGTGGCAAATAGCTAAATCCGTACAGGTCTCCATATTGATATTTGTCTGACCCCCACCATGCCTTCGATTTGTATTTTGCGTGTGCAAACATTTTTGTAAGATCATCTACCGATGAAATGATAAACACACATAAAGTTATAGTTAACAGGCCAAAAGCAACTATTTTTTTCATAGTTAAAATTGAAAATATATAAACTGCTTGTTGTTAAATACCCCAAACAAATAGCAAGCTAACATTATTGAAATAAACATAACTGCAAAAAGAACATTGCTTTTTGTAGATATTGTATTAAAGTAACGTTCTTTAATTAGTAACAACACGATGAGGCAAACCAAAAATAGCAATTCGAAATGATTAATGGCGAATTTAAGCGTACCGCCTAAATTGCCCGATAGTATTTTGCCTGCAATATAAAAAGCAGTATTCACGTTTGGCGAACGGAAAAATATCCAGGCGAATGAAACCAGCAAAAAAGTTATAGCTATTTGTACAATACTTTTTAAAAAATTGGGCTTAAACGAATAACCGGCTTTTTTGAGGAACAGGTTTTTGATGATCTCTGTAATCAAAAACAGGCCATGAAGGGCCCCCCAAACAATAAACGTCCAGTTAGCGCCATGCCAGAGGCCGCTTATTAAAAACACAATAAACAGGTTTAAAAACCAGCGCGGCACAGGCACTCGGTTGCCGCCTAACGGAATATACACATAATCTCGAAACCAGGTAGAGAGTGAGATATGCCATCGTGTCCAAAATTCGTTAACGGAGCGTGATAAATAAGGCGACCTGAAATTGGTCATGAGATCGATGCCCATCGTTCGGGCCGCGCCAATAGCTATATCTGAATAGCCGGAAAAATCGCAGTAGATCTGGAAACTGTAAAGGCAGGTGGCTATGGCTAAAGCAGTACCCGAGTTTTGACGCGGATGGGCATAAACGCCGTCAACCAGTATGGATATCCTATCAGCAATAACAACCTTTTTAAACAGGCCGAATGCCATTTGCATTAGCCCTGATTTAATATTCTCAAAGTTGAACGGGTGCTTTTCATGAAACTGGTGAAGCATATTCTGTGGCCGCTCAATAGGGCCAGCTACCAATTGTGGGTAAAACATTACATACAGGGCATAAATGCCAAAGTGCTTTTCGGCCCGCTGGTTACCCCTGTATACCTCAATGGTATAGCTCATTGCCTGGAAAGTATGGAAAGATAGCCCTATCGGCAATAAAATGTTAAGGTAAAAAAGCTGCCAGTGCGAACCGGTATGGGCAGCCACCTCATTAATATTGGCAACAAAAAAATTATAGTATTTAAATACGCATAATACGCCAACATTGGCAACAATGCTGAGAATTAAAAAACGTTTTCGCTTTTTAGGGTCTTTTATTCGCTCCAGGTAAATGCCCGCGAAATAGTCAATAATGATAGTACCGCCAAGTATCAGGATATAAATGGGCACAAACGCGAGATAAAAGTAACAGCTCGCCAAAAGCAATAAAATCCACCTGTAACGATGCGCAAGCAGGTAATAGCCCAGCGTAACCAAAATGTAAAATAGCAGGAATTGAAGTGAATTAAAAACCATACCTGTATTTGCAGCAGACAGCAAACATAACTATTTAGCATTAAAAAGGCTGCAGACGTAATAACAGGTCAGGGGGAGGGTAAACGAAGCGCCGTAACAATATCACAATACCTATGCATATTTGTTAACGGTACCATATTATCCAATCAAACAATTATGGCTAACTTTGGCCGCACACAGCATATAACTATGAACTTTCTTTCGCGCCTGCTATCTCCAAAAAAGCTTGTAAATAAATATTATTTAACCGTATGCGTTATCGTTAAGGACGAAGACGATTACCTGGCCGAGTTTGTTAATTTTCATCTCAAAGCCGGAGTTGAGCATTTCTATATTTACGATAATGAAAGTAAAGTACCTGCACGGGAAGTAATAGCTAAGGCCGGGTTATCAGAATTTGTAACGATAACTGATTTCCCGGGTAAAAGCAAGCTTGTGCCGTCTTATGACCATTGCCTTAAGCATTATGGCAACAGCTCGTTTTGGATATCCTTTTTAGATATGGATGAATTTATAGTTGCCAAAAGCACCCATGGTAATATCTCCCTATTTTTAAAGGATTATGAAAATTATGCAGGCGTTGTTATCAACTGGCAATTATTTGGCTCGGGTAATCATCTGAAAAGGACAAATCTTCCGCAAATGGAAAGTTATACATTGAAGGCCGAAGAGAGCTTTCACGTTAACCGCCATATCAAAAGCATAGTACAGCCAAAGTATGTAGCTAAGGCAGGCAATGCCCATCACTTTAAATATAAAAAAGGATATTTTGCCGTAAATGAAAATTTTGAGCAAGTTGAAGGCAGTCACGCAGATGTAAGTGTTAATAAAATACAAATTAACCACTACTATTGCCGTTCGCTGGAAGAATATGCGGACAAGGTAAACCGCGGCCGGGCCGATTCGAAAAACAAAAGGTCAATGCAGGAGTTTCACAACCATGATGCCGACGCAAACGTGATAAAAGATACCACTATTTTAGAGCTGTTTAAATAGCCGCTTTTAAGTACCGTGTTTTTTTAAGCGCCGAGCCTATTACCTGGTGCATATCATAATATTTATATTCGGCCAGGCGGCCGCCGAAAATTACATTTTGCTCGTTTTTAGCTAATGCCGTATAGTGCTTTAACTTTTGTTCATTCGGCTCGTCATTTATAGGATAATAAGCTTCTTTGCCGGGAGTCCACTCTTCGGGATATTCGCGGGTAATTACAGTTGCGGGCTGTGTGCCAAATTCAAAATGCTTGTGTTCAATAATGCGGGTATAGGGTATTTCACTTTCGGTTTGATTTACAGCAGCCACACCCTGGTAATTAGGTATTGGTAAAACCTCATGCTCAAATCTTAAGCTTCGGTATTCTAAATAGCCGAATTGATAATTATAAAACTCATCAAGTTTGCCGGTATAAACTAATGTATCAGCCTGGCCCATCAGTTCATCTTTATGCTCAAAAAAATCTATATTCAGCTTAACTTCTATTCCCTTAAGCAGGCCGTCAATTAATTTATTATAACCACCAATGGGGATGCCCTGGTATTTATCATTAAAGTAATTGTTGTTGTAGGTAAACCTTACCGGCAGGCGTTTAATAATGCTTTTTGGCAGATTGGTTGCTTTACGACCCCATTGCTTTTCGGTATAGCCCTTTATTAATGTTTCATACACATCGCTGCCTACCATGCTGATCGCCTGCTCCTCCAAATTTTTCGGATCAACAATGCCTGACGCTTCAACCTGTTCCTGTATTTTATCGGCTGCTTCCTGCGGCGTTTTTACCTTCCATAGCTGGTAAAAGGTATTCATATTAAAAGGAAGATTATACAGCTTGCCTTTATAATTAGCCAAAGGCGAGTAAACAAAATTATTAAACTCAACAAAGGAGTTTACATAATCCCATATCGGCTTATCATTGGTATGGAAAATATGCGGGCCGTATTTATGTACGTTTATGCCTTCTACAACGTCGTTATAGATATTGCCGCCAGAATGGTTCCGTTTATCAATAACCAGGCATTTTTTACCTGCGTCGGTCATTTCCCGTGCAAAAACAGCGCCGTATAATCCTGAGCCAACTATTAGGTAATCATATTGCGCCATTGTCAATTTTTAAAGCCTTTTAGAGAATAGTGCTCTTTTATTGTCAGATAAGATTTACAGAGCGAATTCCCTCCCCACGGGAGGGGTGCGGCTGCCGGTGTGTAAAGGCAGGGAGGGGTTTCGCCGCCATGCATATTTGAGAAACCCCTTCCTCCACCCTCCCAAGGGAGGGAATCGCACGAGACCTTGCTTTTTAATCTTTCTACCTGTCTTTTCATAGGCTTAGGGTGAGGCCATTATATCGCGTCCTTACTATGTGCGCCATTAACCAAACGCCAAATACCCAGCGGATTTGAGTTTTTAAGTTCATCAGGCAATAAGGCCTGAGGTAACCCCTGGTAAGACACAGGTCTTGTAAAACGGTTAATTGCCGCCGTCCCCACTGATGTGCTCCTCGAATCCGTAGTAGCCGGGAACGGGCCGCCATGCACCATAGCGCTGTTAACTTCAACCCCTGTCGGGAACGCGTTAACAATAACACGGCCAACTTTTTGTTCTAAAATATCTAGCAGGTCTTTATAAGCTATTAAGTCCTTTTCTGTACCGTGAACAGTTGCCGTTAAATGCCCCGAAAGATTACGGGCTATAGCTAATATTTCTTCTTTTGATGTCGCTTCAACAACCAAACTTGCCGGGCCAAATATTTCTTCGGACAAAGCGGGGTTTGCATTAAATACGCTGCTTTTTGTTTTAAATAAAATAGGCGAGGCTGTGTTTAAAGCGTCGGATTTAGCGCCTTCGGCCAGTGTTTCCACACCCTCAACCGCCAAATGGTGTTTAACACCCTCGTTGTATGATTTGTGAATATTAGCCGCCAGCATTACGCCACCTGTAGTTTGTTTAAAGGCATCTTCCAAATGAGCGGTGAAATCTTTCCCGCTTGCCGTATCTTCATAGATCAGCATACCGGGATTGGTGCAAAACTGACCAACACCCAACGTAACCGAGCCCGAAAACCCTTTTGCAAAAGCTTCCGCTTGCTTATCCAGTGTTTCGGGTAATATAAATACCGGGTTGGTGCTGCCCATTTCGGCATAAACCGGGATAGGGACTTCCCTGCGCACAGCCGCATCATACAAAGCCTTGCCACCTGTGAATGAGCCGGTAAAACCGACCGCCCTTACGTCCGGATGTTTAACCAGTTGCATGCCTACTGTCCTGCCATCGCCATGTAACAAAGAGAAAACACCATCAGGCATACCAGTTGCTTTGGCTGCCTTTTGTATGGCTTTGCCTACCAGTTCGCCGGTAGCGGGGTGGGCCGAATGCGCCTTTACCACAACGGTACAACCGGCGGCCAGCGCCGAAGCGGTATCGCCTCCCGCCGCCGAAAATGCCAGCGGGAAATTACTCGCGCCAAATACTACTACCGGCCCTAAGGAGAGTTGCATAAAACGGATATCAGGTTTTGGTACGGGTGTACGCTCGGGGTTGGCTGTCTCAATGCGTGCATCAAGCCATGAACCTTCTCTTAATAAATTAGCAAACATTCTCAACTGCCCGGTGGTGCGGCCCATCTCGCCCTGGATGCGTCCTTTTGGCAAGGAGCTTTCTGTGCAGCAAATGGCAACTAATTCATCACCCAATGCTTCAATTTCGGCTGCGGCTGCTTCTAAAAATGCCGCCTTTTCGGTGCCCGATTTTTTGCGGTAAATTTGGAATGCTGCTGCGGCCTTTGCAACCGCTTTTTCCACTTCGCCCGGAGTGGCTTTATAAAATACGCCTCCGGCTTCATTTGTTGCCGGGTTAACCGAGTTAAATGTCTCGATGCCTTCGGCGGATTGATCAAAGCCTATAATTTGTTTTCCGTCTGTCATGATGTTACTGTATTTATAAGGGTGCCTATACCCTCAATTGTAATTTTAATTTCGTCGCCAATAGCTAAGGTGAAATTATCGGCAGGAATAATACCCGTGCCGGTCATTAAAAATGTTCCGTACGGAAAATCCATCTCCCTGGTTAAATAAGATACCAGCTCGGCATGCTTGCGTTTCATCTGGTTGATGGATATTTTATCCGCGAAAACAACCGCCGAATCTCTTATTATCTCAATACTGATCTTGGTATCCGGGTCAATCGGCGTTTCGGCAACATATAAACATGGCCCAATAGCCGCCGACCCGTTATATGATTTTGCCTGCGGCAAATAAAGCGGGTTTTCGCCCTCAATATCCCGCGAAGACATATCATTGCCGATGGTATAACCTTCTATTGTTCCTGCCGAGCAGATAAATAGCGTCAGTTCCGGCTCAGGCACGTTCCATTTTGAATCTTTGCGGATACGCACCTCATCGCCCGAACCAACCACGCGGTAGGCGGGGGCTTTAAAAAACAGCTCCGGCCGTTCCGCATCGTAAACACGTGCGTAAAAATCGCCGCCTTTGGCATCCTTCGACTCTTCTATCCTTGCCTCGCGGCTGCGGAAATAAGTAACGCCCGACGCCCAAACTTCCTGGCTCGAAATGGGGGGCATCAAATCGGTCATCACTACATCTTCCAGTTTGGGGTCGGCCTCCAGCTCTGGTATTTCGTCGCTTATTGCCTCAAAAAGGTTAGACCTGTTGATAAAGATATCCCAGTTTACTTCTTCAGCCAAAAAAAATTGTCCATTGTCGTCAATAATAATGCCCTGGGTAGTGTTGTAAATTTTCATTTGTACGATGTTTGAAATTTCCGTCCGAATATAGGGGTTTATTGATTTATTTTAAGATGTGTTTGTTTTAAAATGACATTTTATAAATAGCAACGCCAGTCCCCAGGCATCCCATCTAAACCATCTTATTTTACATCACCATGCACAAAAGTTAAATTATAACAGGGATATTTGCTAAAGCCGATTTACACACCTAACATTATGGCCCGATTAAATTTATTAGAAGAGACCAGGTATGAGAAACTACCGGTTACGGTTTACGCCAGTTCAGTTGCAGCAGCAGTGGCAGTGGCAGGAAGGATTGCCGCTTTAATACGTGCAAAGCAAGCAAGAAATGAGAAAGTAGTATTGGGTCTGGCCACGGGCGTTACGCCCATTGGCGTATATGCCGAACTGGTGCGATTGCATAAAGAGGAAGGCCTAAGCTTTAAAAATGTGGTCACCTTTAACCTGGATGAATACTATCCCATGCAGCCAACTGCAGTGCAAAGCTATGTCACTTTTATGAGCCAGCATTTGTTTAGCCTGGTGGATATCGACCCGGCAAATGTGCATATACCTGATGGTACTTTGCCACCTGATGAAATTGCCGCTTTTTGCCTCAATTACGAAAAACAAATTGAAGAAGCGGGCGGCCTCGACCTGCAAATATTAGGTATTGGCCGTACCGGGCATATCGGCTTTAACGAGCCGGGCTCGGCACCAAACTCGGGCACACGCTTAGTAACGTTGGATGATTTGACCCGGGGCGATGCCTCGCGTGATTTTGGCGGCAAGCAAAATGTGCCCACCAAAGCCATTACGATGGGCATAGGCACCATATTTAAGGCGCGCGAAATTATTTTGATGGCCTGGAGCGGGAAGAAAGCGCCCATTATAAAAAAAGCGGTTGAGGGTGAAATGTCGGGCGAGGTACCGGCTACTTATTTGCAGCTGTCTGATAAGGTAGAATTTGTGCTGGATGCAGACGCGGCTTCCGAACTTACCCGTTTTGACACACCCTGGCTGGTAAAGGATTGTGTTTGGGATAACTTATTAAAGAAGAAGGCCGTCATTTGGCTATCCGGCAGGGTAAACAAACCTATCTTAAAGCTGGTAGAAGAAGACTATAACAATAACGGCATGGCCCAACTGGCAACCGAACAGGGGCCGGTTTACCAGATCAACATCGACATATTTAACCAGGTGCAGCATACCATAACCGGCTGGCCGGGCGGTAAGCCGGGCGCCGACGACAGCCAGCGGCCCGAACGCGCCCTGCCTGCCCAAAAACGGGTAATTATCTTTTCGCCCCACCCGGATGATGATGTAATATCTATGGGCGGTACCTTTATCCGTTTGGTAGACCAGGGGCATGATGTGCATGTGGCCTACCAAACATCGGGCAATACCGCCGTGTGGGATGATGATGTGCTGCGCTATATGGAATTTGCCATTGATTTTAACAAAAGCATTGGTGACGACAGCACGCACTTAAAAACTATCCACGATGGTATGCGGGCTTTTTTTGTCAACAAACAGCCCAACCAAATAGATACGCCCGATGTTAGGACGGTTAAGGGCTTTATACGCAAAACTGAAGCCATATCAGGCGCACGTTATGTGGGATTAAAGGACGATCATATCCATTTTATGGCGCTGCCTTTTTATGAAACGGGCAAAGTGGTTAAAAATCCGGTTACAGACATTGATGTACAAATGACCATCGACCTGCTGCAACGGGTAAAACCTCACCAGGTTTTCGCCGCGGGTGATTTTGCCGATCCGCATGGTACGCACGTAGTATGTTTTAATATTATCCTTAAAGCCCTGCAACAATTAAAACAAACCGAAGCATGGGTAAAAGATTGCCGTTTATGGATGTACCGCGGCGCATGGCAGGAATTTAATATCTACGAAATAGAGATGGCGGTACCCTTATCACCGCAGGAAGTATTAAGAAAACGCAGCGCGATATTTAAACACCAGTCGCAAAAGGACAGGCCCGTTTTCCCCGGCGATGATGCGCGGGAGTTTTGGGTACGGGCGGAGGACAGGAACAGGGAAACGGCGCAAGAATACGATAAACTTGGATTAGCTGAATATGCGGCTATGGAAGCGTTTGTACAATATAAATATTGACCGCCATTTTGTCTGAACCATGATTAAACAGATTTGAGGATTAACATGATTATTTTTAATAGATTTAGCTATTCATCCTGGCCATCCTTAAATCCTATAAGTCATGGTTCAGACAATTAGCACGAAGCAACATCATGGATAAATTATCCCCAAAACCACGCCTCCTATCTCTCGATGTTTTTCGAGGGGTTACCGTCGCCGCTATGATCCTCGTCAATAACCCCGGCGATTGGGGCCATATTTATCCGCCCTTGGAACATTCGGTATGGAATGGCTGTACGCCTACCGATCTGATATTCCCCTTCTTCCTGTTTATTGTCGGCGTATCTATTGTTTACGCAATGGAAAGCAAAATTGCTGATGTGGCTAATCATAGTAAAATGATCTTGTCCGCTTTGCGGCGGGGGGTGATATTGATCGTTATTAGTTTGATAAAACAAATAACCTTTCATGGATTTGAGCACCTGCGGTTTCCAGGAGTGTTGCAGCGTATTGGGGTAGTTTATTTTATTTGCGTAGTGCTCTATATCAAAACTTCGAAAAAAGCCCGCGACTGGTTGTTTGCCATCCTGTTAATTGGTTATTGCATACTTATGATGTATGTCCCCGTGCCCGATACCGGCCATGCCAGCTTAGACCCGGCAACAAATATGGGTGCATGGTTAGACAGGCTGGTGTTTTCAACCAATCACCTTTGGGCCGAATCGCATACCTGGGACCCGGAGGGTTTATTGGGTACATTACCCGCGATAGCTACAGGTCTTTTCGGCATAAGGGTTGGAACCTGGCTAAAACGAAAGGACAAAGACAATACCGTTAAAATTAAATGGATGTTGATTTATGGTGCAGCTGCAGTGGCGCTTGGGTTAATATGGGGATTGTTCTTCCCGATAAACAAAGCCTTATGGTCAAGCTCATACGTGCTGTATACCGGCGGATGGGCTACTATTGGTTTGGCATTTTGCTACTGGCTGATAGATGTAAAAGGATGGAACAGGTTTGTAGCGCCGTTTGTCGCCTTTGGGGTTAATGCCATTACGGCTTATGTACTATCTGATTTTATCCCGCATTACATGAATAAGATCAAAATCGGCGGATCGACCATTTACCAGGCGGTTTTCGCGCCTTATTTTTCGCCGTTTAATGCTTCTTTAGCTTCGGCCATTGCATTGGTATTGCTTATTTGGGTGTTGATGTGGATATTGTATCTTCGCAAAATAATTATAAAGGTATAACAGCCTCATCAAACAATTTTTAACTACCCGTTTCGTTTTTGCATCTTAGTGCGATATTTTTAAATTAAACAATGAATTTTAACAAAACCATTTTTACAGGGACTGTAGCTTTGACCATTTTTACAAGCGTGGCTTTTGCACAGGTTAAAAAACCTGCTTCAACTACATCAGCCAAAGCTAAGCCGGCGGCGGCCGCCCCGCAGCCAAAACCTGTATTGTTACCCGTTGACCCGGCGGTTACCGTTGGTAAGCTACCTAATGGTTTAACTTATTATATCCGCAGCAACAGCAACCCTAAAAACCTGGCTTATGTATTCCTGGTAAACAAAACGGGCTCTGTGTTAGAAACCGATGCCCAGCAAGGCATGGCGCATTTTGTACAGCGCATGGTTTTTGATGGCACTAAAGATTTCTCTAAAGCCGATATCGCAGCATTTTTAACAAAGCCGGGTGCTAAATTTAATCCAGATGTAAACGGAAATACCTCATATGATGAAACTATCTTCCAGTTAGCATTGCCGACAGATACGGTGAAGGTATTTGAAAAAGGGTTTAATATATTAGCCAACATTGCAGGCTATGCTTCTTTTGACGCGGCAGAGGCAGATAAGGAAAAAGCTGCTCTTTTGCAGGAAATCCAGCAACCCTTAAATCAACAGCAAAACCTGCAAAAGCAAACCTATCCTGTTTTGATGAACAACTCGCAATATGCGCGACGCATGCCAATAGGTAATGCAGAAAATATAAAAACATTTACTGCGGCAGCAGCCAAAAGCTTTTACCATGACTGGTACCGACCCGACTTGCAGGCAGTGGTAGTTGTTGGCGATGTTAACCCAAGAGATGTGGCCGAACTGATAAAAATTTATTTCGGCCCGTTAAAAAACCCGGTACCCGAAAAACCGCGCCCTCAATATTCGGTGCCGCCCTCGTTAGGCACAGTTGTAAAAGTAGCGACCGATAAAGCGTTGAATTACGCTGCGGTTCAAATTATAGCAAGGCATCCGCAAACTGTTGTCAAATCGCCTGCTGATATGCTGCAGGATATCAGGATCATCCTGTTTAATCAAATGCTCAACACCCGTATCAGCGAAACAGCGGCACAACGTAACCCGCCGTTTGTTTATGCACAGGCCAATTACGGTGCATTTGCCGGGCGGCAGGACGCATTTTCGGCACTTGTTGAAGCAAAACCCGGTGGCCTGGAAGCGGCTGTAAAGGCGATAACTAATGAAATCGAACGCGCAAAGAAATTTGGCTTCACCGTTACCGAACTGGAGCGGGCCAAGCAAAAAGCGTTGCAGCAAATAGGCAATGTATACGCAACGCGCGATAAGGCCAATTCATCTACCTACCTGGGTCAATATATACAAAACTTTACAAACGGGACTGCCATACCCGGAATTGATTATTCATACAACTATTACCTGAATAACATTGGCAAAATAACCACGACCGAAATGCTTGCTTTAGCGGGGAAATTAATTACCGACCAAAACCGGGCAATAATTATAGCCGCGCCCGAAGCGGAGAAAGATAAGCAGCCCAGCGAAAAAACTTTGCTGGATTGGATGGCCGACGCTGCCAAAACCGCGACACCATACAATGACGATGTAAATACCGAGCCATTAATGGCCGCTATACCCGTGCCCGGAAAGGTGGTAAGCCAAAAGGATGACAGCATAATCAGTGTAACCCGCCTTGTCCTTAAAAATGGCGTAAAGGTTATATTAAAGCCAACAAAATTTCAAAACAACCAGGTGTTGATAAGCGGGTACAGCTTTGGCGGTACCTCATTGGCCAGCGATGCCGATTTCGTTTCGGCAAATATGGCAGCCGGGATAATAAGCAGTAGCGGTGTGGCCAAACTTGATCAATCGCAGCTAAATATAAAGCTACAGGGCAAGCAGGTAGCTATATCGCCGTATATCAGCGAAACTGTGCAGGGTATATCCGGAAACTCATCGGCGACTGACTTTGAAACAGCTATGCAGTTGTTATATTTATATTTCACTCAGCCGCGCAAAGATGCCGAAACATGGCAGGCAACGATTGCCCAGACAAAATCAATGATGGCAGGTCGCGGGGCCAATCCCGGGAGTGTCTTCCAGGATAGCGTTACTGCGGTAATGAGCAACCATAATCCAAGGGCTATGCCTGCTACGCCCGACCAGCTAAACGCGGCCAGCTTAGATAGGGCCTTTGCTTTTTACAAAGCAAGATTTGCAGATGCGAGCAACTTTACATTTACTTTTGTAGGCAACTTTACCAACGAACAGATCATACCTTATATTGAAACCTACCTGGGTTCGCTGCCGTCAACTTATCAAAAGGATACCTATAAAAAAATTGGTATCTACCCTATGGCCGGGCAGGTTACCCGTACCATATATAAAGGTACCAGCGACAAAGCTACAGTTGAACTGATATTTAGCGGCGCTTATGATTATACCGAAAGCACCAATACCCAATTAGATGCGTTGGAGGATATTTTGGAGCGCAGACTGATAACCCGCCTGCCCGAAAAAACAAGCGGGGCCTATTCGCTTAGCGCTGGTATAAATTATGTTAAAATACCCGAAAGCAGGTACAAGGCCACTATTTCCTTTTTATGCGCCCCGGCTGATGTGGATAAGCTAACCAATGATATAATGGATGAAATAGGCAAAATAAAACAAAATGGTGCCGATACCACCAGTATCAAAGCATTTATGATTACGCAAGCGCAGAGTATACAAAAACAGCTAAAGCAAAATTATTTTTGGGCTGGCTACCTGGCCTCGTCAGACCAGGACGGCGAAGACCCGGACAGGATCATACCGCATATACAAAGCCTTAACAATGTAACGGTTGAAAGTACCAAGGCAGCCGCCAATAAATTTTTAAGCGGTACTAATTTGATCAAACTTATTTTATTGCCGGTTAAAGAGGAGAAGAAATAGGGGACTTGCTTGTTGCCGCAGGATTTCTTGAAAATTTAAGTTAACCCACAAAATAACCTTCTGTCATTTCGAAAGAGCAGCTGAGGAAAGCGCGATAGCGCGAAAGAGATAACTATACACATGCACAGTAGGAATTGCTCGTGTATAACTGTCTCACTATCGTTCGAGATGACAAAGTTGGGTTAGTGGTTTTGTGGTTTAACTTAAACTTGAAAAGGATCCTGCGTGGATGAGCATTTCGGTTCGCAGGGTCCCTTTTCACAGAATCTGCGGAAACGAAAAAAGCGTCCCTGCTCTTTAACTTTTTATACTGAATACAACTTATTGCACTTTCCGTTGTATATTATCAGCATGATAACCTCCGGGCAGCAAATCATAAGGCAATGGTACCGTCAAAAAAACTGGCAGCAGTTTCCGTTTCAGCGCGAGATGGAGGAAACTTACTTGGCCGGTTTTTCGGGCCTGCTAAACGCGCCCACCGGCAGCGGTAAAACCTTTGCACTGTTCCTGCCTTTTTTAGCAGATTTTATAAACCGGCATCCCAACTATAAAACCCAGCAAAATAACGGACTGCAAATGCTGTGGATAACCCCATTGCGCGCCCTTACCAACGATATTAAAAAAGCGATGCAGGAGGTTTGCGATGACCTGCAAATCCCCTGGAAGATAGCCACTCGCACAGGCGATACCCCCGCCGCCGAAAAAGCCGCACTAAAGAAAAAATTGCCCGAAGTATTATTAACCACGCCCGAAAGCCTGCACCTGATGCTGGCCCAAAAGGAATATCCCGCTATATTCAAATCCCTGCAGGTAGTAGTAATTGACGAATGGCATGAACTGTTAGGCACAAAGCGCGGGGTACAGGTGGAATTGGGCTTGTCGCGGCTTAAGGCATTGAGTTTTGAGTCTAAAGTCTTGAGTCCAGAGTCTAAAGTCGAAGAAGAAAAAGACTCAGAACTCAAGACTCAGAACTCAAGACTAAAAATCTGGGGTATAAGCGCTACCATCGGCAATTTAGAGCAGGCGGCAGAGGTTTTGTTGGGCAATGACTTCCCGGCTGAAAGCGTGAAGATGGTACGTGCCAATTTGGAGAAGAAGCTGCTGATCAAATCTATTATACCTGAAAACGTAGAGAATTACTCGTGGTCGGGCCATATTGGTTTAAAGCTGCTGCCAGAGGTGATGAAGATAGTGGCCAAAAGCAAAACCACGCTGATATTTACCAATACCCGGTCGCAGTCAGAGATATGGTATCATGCAATCTTAAATAATTACCCTGAATATGCCGGCATTATGGCTATGCACCATGGCTCGCTTGATAACGAATTGCGCAACTGGGTAGAACAGGCCTTACATGCCGAAGCATTAAAGGTGGTGGTTTGTACTTCAAGTTTGGATTTGGGGGTTGATTTTCGCCCTGTGGATACGGTAGTACAGGTGGGTAGTCCAAAAGGTGTAGCCCGTTTTATGCAGCGGGCGGGCAGGAGCGGGCATCATCCCGGCGCGGTATCAAAGGCATATTTTGTGCCTACACATTCGATGGAGTTGCTGGAGGGCGCAGCATTAAAAGAAGCCATTAAGCGTGGCATTTTTGAAGGCCGCGACCCGATGCTGCTTACTATGGACGTACTGATACAGTATATGGTGACCCTTGCGGTATCGGATGGTTTCAGGGCCGATGAATTGTTTAACGAAGTAAAAACTACCTACGCTTTTGCCGACCTCACCCGTAATGAGTTTAACCAGTTGCTTGATTTTATAACCAACGGCGGCAAAACCCTGGCGCAGTATGATGAATTTTTAAAGGTGGAAGTGGAGAACGGCTTGTATAAGGTAAACAACCGCCGTGTTGCCATGCGCCACCGGCTAAGCATCGGCACCATTACCAGCGATTTGAGCATCCGCGTTAAGTGGCTAAGCGGCGGCAGCCTGGGCACTATAGAAGAATCGTTTATCTCTAAATTAAAACCGGGGAATGTGTTCTGGTTCGCGGGGCGGAGTTTAGAGTTTGTGAGGGTAAAAGAAATGAGCGCTTATGTTATCAAATCAAAAGCCACCAAGGGTATCATACCAAGCTGGGGCGGCGGGCGCATGCCTTTATCATCCCAACTTTCGGCCATGTTTAGGGAGAAGTTGGACGAGGTGGCGCATGGCATTGAAAAGGATGAGGAGGTGATAGCCCTAAAGCCATTGTTTGAGTTGCAGTCGCGGTTATCGCATTTACCGCAAAGCCATGAGTTTTTAATCGAGTCGTTTAAATCTACCGAAGGGCATCATTTAATATTCTACCCTTTTGAGGGGCGCTTGGTGCATGAGGGAATGGCCTCATTATTGGCTTACCGCATTTCCAAAATAAAACCCGCCAGCTTTTCCATCGCAATGAACGATTATGGGTTTGAGTTGTTAACCGATGAGGATATACCCATTGAAAGGGCTTTGGAAGATGCCGCTTTCTTCTCAATAGACAACCTGCTGGAAGATATACAGCATAGCCTTAACGCCAACGAAATGGCGCGGCGGCGTTTCAGGGATATCGCCCATATCGGCGGACTGGTATTTACGGGCTATCCCGGTCAGCCTGTAAAGAACAAGCATTTGCAGGCATCATCATCATTATTGTTTGAGGTATTCAGCGAATACGAGCCGGATAATTTACTGGTGCGCCAGGCTTATAATGAAGCATTAGCTTTCCAGTTGGAAGAGTTTCGGCTACGCGCCGCGTTACAGCGCATAGAAAAGCAAAGTATCATCCTGAAAACCATTGAGCGCCCTACCCCGTTTGCTTTCCCCATTATGGTTGACAGCCTGGGCCGAGAACGCTTAACTACCGAAACCCTGGAAGAACGCATAGCCAAAATGGCGCGGCAATATGGCGCGGAAGGCGTTAGCGCGAACGAAAATAAGAAACCGCGTAAGATTGGGGTGGTGAGGAAGAGGGGATTTTAAAACACAAAGCCCTCAACAAATAAATGTTAAGGGCTTTGTAATGTAGTTATTCGGGAGATTTATTGCCCGTTGTCTAATTTCCTTTTATCAACTAAATGCAGCTTTTCGTAATAAGCCAGGTCATGCTCAGGCTTGCCTAATGCGTCAGGGATCGGCAGTTTGGAGAATGTTTGGTAGTATAACAAGCAGGATCCTTTCCATATTTCGGCATCATCCAACTGTACCGCAAGGTTATGTTTTTCGGCCTTAAAGCGTTCAGGGTCGACTTTTGATTCCATCGATGCCCAAACCCTTTGCATATTCTTAACCGATGCTATACCTTTGTTATAATGCTCTATCAGTTCTATCCACATGGTTTTGCCTGACTTCATTTTGTAGTTCCACGGCACATGGTGGAACCATAGTAAATATTCTTCAGGCGTTTTTTTAATATTATCAAAAATGCTTCTTACGGGTTCAAGATACTGCCCTACAGCATCGCTGCCGGTTTTTGATGTACGGTCAAAACCAAGCCCGATAGAATCAGCCCGATTAAAATAAATTGAAGTCTGGTCGGCACGGCCGCGGCCGCCAACCCACGGACCAGGGCCATAATGGCCGCCTGCGGCCATTTGGTGGTGTAGTCCAAGCGGGGTCATATAATTTACCGCCGCCTCTCTCGAAGTAAGCATGATCTGTTTAATGGGATCAATAAAACTCTTATCATTATTAAAGGTCATCCTTATCCAATCATCCGCAATTGCTGCCGAAGTTAGTTCGGGCTTCCACGCCAACCGCCCGTAAGCATACCAGTTAGACTGCGAAAAGGTACTGCCGCACCAACTGGTGTCATTACCTACGTTTGCTACGCCTGCTATGCCTGATATGGCATGATTTCCATATTTCCCTTCAATTATTTTGGCCACCGTTGTGCCTTTTCCATGTGCATAGGTATCAGAGTCTAAACATTCCTTCCACATTGGCGCTAAATAAACCAGGTTGCCGGCATCGCCCAAATACTCTTTTGTGACCTGGAACTCCATCATTTCGGGCGTATTTGGCATAGCGCCAAATAGCGGACTAAATGGTTCGCGTGGCTGAAAATCAAGCGGTCCGTTTTTTATTTGTATAACCACGTTCGGTTTAAATTTCCCATCTCGTGTCTGAAATTCCTTATAAGCCTGCATGGTGCGGTCTTCCGATACCTTGTTGTCATAAACAAACGCCCGCCACATCACGATACCTCCGTGTGGAGCTAATGCATCAGCAAAAAGGTTAGCGCCTTCGACGTGGCCACGGCCATAAGTTTGCGGGCCTGGCTGTCCTTCGGAATTGGCTTTTACTACAAATCCGCCAAAATCAGGTATAGCGGCATATATTTCGTTTATTTTATCTGTCCACCATTTTATAACGGTAGGATCAAGCGGATCGGCAGTTTTTAAGCCGCCTAATTCAACAGGCGCGCTAAATTTTGCCGATAAGAAAACCTTTACCCCATACGGCCTGAAAGCATCGGCGATGGCGGCCGCCTTTAGTATATAATCTTTTGTTAATACCTGTACATTGGCGTTTACGTTGGTTAATACCGCCCCGTTAATGCCTATTGAAGCATCGGCACGTGCATAATCCTTATAACGCGGACTTATAGTACCCGGCAATTTGGCCCAGTCCCATAAAGAACGGCCAGCAAAGCCTCTTTCAATTGTCCCGGTTTTATCGCCGTCTCTTAGGCCGGGAAGATTATCCCAATGGTCAAGCAAACGGTATTGAATATGCGGATAGTCTGTAATGACTAAAGCTTTAATGCTTTTTTCGGTTTGCAGGAATTTTAAAAAGTTAAACACACCGTATAACACGCCTACATCAGTATTTGCAGCAATTACTGTGGCCGATTTTCCGTTTACCATCACCGTCCGGATAACATAGCCCTCTGCTCCGGCTTCTTTTAACCCGCCTTTAAGTGCCGCTAAACCTGCTATAGTTTTTGACGAGGCAGGTGTGCCAATCAATAAGGTTCCGTTTGCCACGGCATCGCCTTTGGCAACATCCACGTCCAAAAGCCCTCTCAAGCCGTTGGTCAGTTCTTCCTGGGCTGCCATGAGTGTTGGTGAATTGCCCGGGAATACAACTTGTTTAATGGAAAGCTTATATTCGTTTAATAAGGCCTTATTGCTCACCTTATTATAGCGCAGCCACAGACGGTAACCATCTTCGGCAACCGCATGAACCGTGCAGCATACCAGCAGGAAAAGATAAAAAAGTAGTTTTTTCATGTTAACAGTTTTTTGAGTGCAATCGATTACATAACATTACAAAGCCATTGATTAGTAAGTGCATGAAAATCAATTATTAAGTTAAGTGGGTTATAATTATGGCTGTATTAGCCGTGTAATACTTTACTAATGTAATACAAACTTTAAAAAAAGCAACTAAAATATTATTGTTTGTAGCTGAAAAGATACATTTGAGGAGTGGGGGTGATTGGGTTAGCGTTTGCCGGAAACAATTACGTATAAGTGGGAAACTAAATAAATCGCTTTGTATATATTACTAATAGTGCCATTCAGGAACGGGGCCTACCGCTCTTTCCTCAGTTTATTGCGGTGCATTGTTCCCCAATCAGCCAAAGAAAGTAGTACGTTGCTCAATGTACCCGCGTAATCGGTAATTTGATATTCTACAACCACAGGTGTTTGCGTATGTACAATTCTTTTTACAAAACCATTCAATTCCAGCTCTTTTAATTCACTTGATAAGACGCGGGCAGAAATACCGCCTACCGTTCGCTGAATTTCATTAAAGCGTTTATTGCCATCACGTAACGATGCAATTACCCGCAGTTTCCATTTACCGCCAATTACATACAATGCGTCGCCTATTGGCGTAAGCACTGCGTTACATTCCTGCGACATCACTCCTTCATTATTCATAACTAATTGTATTACATATAACTATACAAAATGTTAGTGCTAACCTTTTGTATACTGCTAATATTTTACAAGCAAATGTAAATAGATTTGGCGGATAAATATCAAACAAATGAAAAAGATACTTCATATTATTTCGAGCCCAAGAGGTAACGCCTCGATGAGCATTAAATTGGGAAATGCTGTTGTTGAAAAGATACAGGCTGCCTATCCGGGCAGTACCTTACATGAAAGTGACCTGGTTAAAAAACAATTCCCACACCTGGAAGAAGCACACATTACCTCCTTTTTTACCCCGGCGGAAAGCAGGACACCGGAAAACAAGGCAGCCATAAAACATTCGGAAGAAGCAATAAAAGAGATACAGGATGCAGACATAATTGTAATTGGCGCACCGCTTTATAATTTTGGTATACACTCTGCCCTGAAAGCCTGGATAGACCATATTTGCAGGGCGGGCATTACCTTTAAATATGATGAAAACGGCCCGGAAGGATTGATCAAGGGGAAAAAGGTTTATATCGCGATAGCAGCCGGGGCAGTTTACTCGGAGGGGCCAATGAAATCGTTTGATTTTGTTGAGCCTTACTTAAAAACCATTTTAGGCTTTTTAGGCATGACGGATATAGCAATATTCAGGGTTGAGGGCAGTTCAATGCCAGGAATGCTGGATATTGCTTTAGAAAAAGGTATTAATAGCATTATAGTAGATTAGAAAATAACAATACTTGCTAACAGAAGCCTTTAGATTTTTAGTCTAAGGCTTCTGTTATTAGTTAAGTATCAAGTTATTCAGCCCAACATTCGTTTTTCCAGTTGAGTTGTTGTGCTTCATTTAAAAAAGTCCAGGCGACAACACGGCTTATCTTTTGCCCCTGCGCCATATTAATGGTTTTAACATCGACGGCGTCAGCTCTTTTCAATGCCTTGTAAATATCAAACAAGTTATCTTTTTTAGATACCAGTGTGGAGAACCATAAGCATTGCTTCGCTATTGCAATGCTTTGGTGGATCATACGGCTTATAAAGGCAGCTTCGCCGCCGACACACCAAAGTTCGTTTGTTTTGCCACCAAAATTCAACAGCGTTGGTTGCTGCTTATTGATATCCAGGTTCTCCCATTTTTTTGTCGTAACGGACTGTGCCTCTTGTAATGATTTATGAAAAGGCGGATTACAAATAGTAAGATCGAAAAATTCGCCGGGTTTAATAATCCCTTTAAAAATATCGGTGCCATTGGTTTGCAGGCGGCATTCAATAGCATCCTTAAGTTGCGGGTTTAATGCGATCATGTTTTTTGCAGATTGGATAGCAACCGGGTCAATGTCTGTCCCTAAAAAAATCCAACCATAAAAGCTGTTACCAATTAAAGGGTAAACACAATTGGCACCGACACCAATATCTAAAACCTTTACATTACCGCCTTTTGGAATAATACCGGCATTAGCGGCACTTAACAAGTCGGCCATGTAATGAATATAATCCGCCCGCCCCGGTATTGGCGGACAAAGGTATCCTGCCGGGATGGTCCAATCATTAACGCCGTAAAAGTATTTAAGCAGCGCCTTATTCAGCGTTTTAACTGCTTCCGGATCGCTAAAGTCTATTGATTCTGAATTATATTGATTTAGTTTTACAAAGTCCCCCAATTCAGGACAAACGCCAATTAACTGCTCAAAATTATACATTGCCCGGTGTAAGTTGCGGGGATGCAAACCTTCCTTGGCTACGGGTTTTTGTTTGGGGCCTGAGGGCATAATTGTAATACAATATTAAGCCAATAGCACCTCTGCCGGTATCCCCAATTTTTGGTGGAATATTTTAGCAATTCTTAGTGTAAGTGGTTTTTTACCGCTAAGTAATGCAGAAACATACCCTTTACTGCCGATCCAACTTACCAGGTCTTTATTCATAAGGCCATTTTCTGTCATTTTCAGCTTTACAATCTCAATCGGGTCAGGAGATGGTATAGCATAATGCAGATCTTCATATTGTTTAACCAATAGCAAAGCAATTTGCAAATCTCCGCCCCCTTTGCTTTCGGGTGCGATGTTTAAGTCAAATTGAGTATCTATCCATGCCAATATATCCTCGTATTCTTTTTCGGTTTTAATAATTTGCAATTCCATGTGTTTACTTTTTAAATTGAACTGTACTTACATCTATCTTATCATATTCGGCATGGGTACCAAACCATTTTATCTGTATTGTTTTATAAACAAATATTACTCGTATAACTAAGCGGTAATGATTTCCCATTATGTTTATAACAACGCGATCATCTCCGACCAGGCTTGCACTATCATAAACAGCCTTTAAATCCTGGAAGTTTTTTAAATCACTTAACAAAAACTCATAATACCATTCAAATAAAGCATTTTTAGCCTTTGGATATTTTTCAGCATAAGCTAAAAGAGTTTTTCTGTTAATGATATTAAACATAATAAAAACGGTTCTCTAATAGAAAACAAATATATGAGTTCTCTAATAGAAAACAAACAATATTTATTAAATTGATGTTTTTTGCTGCAAACAAACTATAACAATTTGTTTATTCCCTCCCAAACCCCTCCACTGCCTTAAATACCGCTGCCCTTATTGAATTTACATTATAATATTCTTTATTTTCCATCAGGCCCATTTGCTGGCGGTTTATCAATAGTATAATGGAAAGGTTTTGACCCGGGACTACCGTAATACTTGTCCCTGTAAAACCGGTATGTCCGAAACTCCCTTCGGGTGCGCTCTTCATAAACGAATTGGTTGGATCCATCATCCAGCCTAAACCGTTGCTGAACTTATCTTTTGTCAAAAATGTGTTTATGGTCTTTTCGGAGATAAATTGCTGCCCATTTGCCTTTCCTTTGTTCATCAGCATATCTACCAGTTTTTGTATATCGTCAACCGTTGTAAACAAACCCGCCGCGCCCGAAATGCCCCCATTGGCATACCAGGCATTGCCATCATTTACCTCGCCTTTTAAAACGTAATGCCGCCAGCCATTCCATTGGGTTGGTTTGATCTCTTTAAACTGAAAGCCAAGCGCCGGATTGTACACCATTTCTTTCTCATACGGGTTGCCAAAGGATGTCGCTGCTATATTAAACGATTGTTTTTTAGCGAGCGGGTTATACATTGTGTTATTCATCCCCAGCGGGACAAAAATATTTTGCTCCTCAAACTGATCGAGCGATTGGCCCGAAACAACTTCTATAATTTCGCCCAGAATGGTAAAGCCCAGGTCGCTGTATTTGCGCTGTGTACCGATGGGGAAGGCGAGTGGAAGTTCGCCAATCAGTTTAAAAGCTTCCTGTTTATTATGCGCCCGGTAATAAAGCGGGTACCATTCATATAACCCGGCGGTATGCGTTAACAGGTGACGGATGGTTATTGCGGCTTTATCGGGTGCGGCAAATGCCTTGATGTATTTGCTTACCGGGTCATCGACGTTAATTTTGCCCCTGTCGGCCAGCAGCATGATGGAAGTGGTGGTGCCCACAACTTTGGTAAGCGAAGCAATGTCAAACAGCGTTCCGGTTGTCATCTTATCCGGCTTAGCCAAAAGCTTATGTGAGTAGTCGAACTTTTGCGCATCGCCATAGGCCTGCTTATAAATTACCTCGCCGCCCTTCTTTATCTGGATAACCGCGCCGGGAATTTTATTGTCGTTAATATGGCCTATTAATATGCTGTCAATTGATTTGACCAATGCAGATTTGGCATCAACCGGTTTTGCTGTTTGCGCCTTTGACGAAACGGAAACGAGGATTAAACTTAATATGAACAGGCAGCAATAGCGCATAGCAATAATTTATGATTTAGCAGGTTTATACCCGGCCATAGGCCCCACCGTTTTCCGTAGCAATAATTCGGTAAAACCTTCTTTTACAAAATTCTTCAATTCGCCCACTAATTCAAAGCCAAACTTTTTATAGAGATGAATCGCCCCTTCATTAAACGAGCTAACGCAAATAAAAATATTGGGCGAATACTGCAAAATGCGTTCTTCGCAAAATTTTAATATCAGCGTACCATAACCCATACCCCGGCTGGCTTCATTAACTGCCAGCGTTTGAATGTAGCCCTTAAAGCTTCCCTGCGTTTGCAAAATTACAAAGCCTGCTATATCACTATCCTTTTTCAGTACGAAAGTTTCTTTATAAGCGCCGTCAAAGGCCTTTAAACAGCCCTCATAATCCATGCCTAAGGTAATCCAGGGATCGGTTTTATACATTATAGCGGCGCAAGCGGCAAAGTCCTGCGGGTTGGTCGTTAGTTCTATTGAAATATTATCAGGCAACATTTACTTTCCTTTTTATGATCACTAAAAACAAAATTGTAAGCAGGGCATTTACCAGGATATTCATAAACCCAAAATCAAAATTAAATGAATTGATAAATACGATATTCAGCACATAGGTAACCAGCGCCGCCGAAACACAGGCCAAAGGCACCCATTTTTCTTTTAGCTGGATCCCTGAAAATAAGCCGGTTAGGTATAACCCTAAAATTGGCCCGTAAGTATAACCTGCTATTTTGAAAATGGTATTAATAATGGCGCCCTGGCTGTTCCAAAATGCCATGACTATTAAAAACATTACCACGTTAACGCCCAGCAGTACCCGGTTTTTAATTCTTTTTTTATCTGTAAGCGATTGCTTACCTATATCCATAAAATCATAACTGAACGCTGTAGTAAGGGCGGTGATACAGGCATCGATACTGGCGAATGTAGAAGCCACCACACCAATGAAAAACGCGATAGCGCCTATCTGTCCAAAGTAATGCAGCGTTAAAAATGGGTACAGGCCATCGGTATTTTCAATTTGCCCATTGTTAACGGTTAGCTTTACGCCATGCTTTTCAACAAAGATATAAAGCAATATACCTAAGCCCAAAAACAAGGTCTGCGCGGCGGATATAAAAAAACTAAATGCCAGTACATTCTTCCGCGCCCCTTTTATATTGTTGATGGTTAATGTTTTTTGCATCATGCTTTGGTCGAGCCCTACCAGCGCGACAGTAATCAGCAACCCCGAAATAAACTGTTTGAAAAAGTTTGACCCTGAATGAATATCCCAGTCAAATAGCTTTGCGTAAGGATGATGAACGATAGCGCCCACCATTCCGCCGACCGATAAGCCCAACGAGTTTTTAATAGTGACAATGGAGATGATCATTACGGTTATCAGGAAAAAAGATTGCAGGGCATCCGTCCAAACAATGGTTTTAATACCCGATTTATTGGTGTACAGCCATATCAATACCAGTACAATAATGATGGTTAAAAAATAAGGGATATGCAGGCTATCGAAAAAGGCGTATTGTAATATCTTGATAGATAACAGCAACCTCAATGCCGCCCCGAATGACTGGCTGACCAAAAAGAACAACGACCCTGTTTTGTAGGTTACATTGCCAAAACGGATGTTCAAGTAAGTATAAATAGATACCAGCTTTAGCTTATAATAAATGGGCGTGAGCACAAAGGCGATAAACAAATAGCCCACAATGCTGCCCAGGATAAACTGAAAATAATACAGGTTATTGTTGCCCACATTGCCGGGAATGGAAACCAGCGAAACCGCCGAAATACCCGAGCCGATCATGCCAAAGGCTACCAAAAACCAGGGTGATGACCGGTCGCCGTCAAAAAAGCTGTTATCCTTATTATGCCGCGAAGTTAGCCGCGCGATGATCATCAGCAGGGCGAAATAAGCCAGGATAATATAGAGGATTAAGGAGGCGCTCATTTGGGAGTGGGTTATACTAAGGACTAATAAAGGCAGTAAAAATACAGTATTGGGTTTGTAATTTGTTGGCGATCTGCAACTAAACTTCTACATTTGGTTATGTCAAAACCCAAACCACCCGTTCCCGGAAAATACATCGACCCTTTAGTTGACTTTGCTTTTAAAAAGATATTTGGCAGTGAGCCTAATAAAGATTTATTGATCGCTTTTTTAAACGAAGTATTCCGGGGACGCAAGCATATTGTTGATTTGGTTTATAACAAAACTGAACACCCTGGTGATATAAAAGAAGAAGGCGCTGCCATATTTGACCTGCTATGTACGGGCGACAAGGGCGAACGTTTTTTAATTGAGGTGCAACGGGCAAAACAGGGGTATTTTAAAGAAAGAGCCTTGTTTTATACTTCCCGTCTCATAAGCGACCAGGCCCCAAAAGGCAATAGAAAAGCCTGGGCGTACAATATTTCCGAAGTATATTTGATTGCCCTGCTGGAAGATTTTACATTGGAAGGTAGTACTGCAAATACATACCTGCATGATATTTGCCTGTGTAATAGAGATACTGGTGAAATATTTTACGATAAATTAGGTTATACCTATATAGAATTAAGTAAATTTGTAAAAGCGGATACCGAACTGAAAACGGATTTAGACAGGTGGCTTCACCTATTAAAGAACATGAGCCAGTGGGATAAAATACCGGTTTACCTGCGGAAACCCATATTTGAAAAATTGTTTAGTATTGCCGAATATACAAACTTGACAAAGGAGGAAAAAACCATGTATGATAGCAGCTTAAAATATAAATGGGATAATAAAAACGTGCTGGACTACGCCATTAAAGAAGCCGATACGAAAGCCCGTGAAGAAGAGCGTATAAAGGCATTTGAAGAAAAGATAGCAATTGTTCGTGAAATGAAAAAGGACGGCCTGCCGCTCACGCAAATTGCAAAATTTACCAAGCTTTCAATTGAAGAAATAGAAAAGCTGTAAAACCGTGTACGATAGTAGTTTAAAATACAAATGGGATAATAAGTACACAAGGGGATTTGCTTTAAAGCATATCCTGCTTGCGAAAAAAATCCTCCAGCCATTTAACTTATAGCCTATTTTCCTTTTACTTTCTTTAAATACGCGTCCTGCAAATCCTTAACTGCCGCGTCATACCCTTTCCTGTCCATAAAAGCGGCGGGGTTATAACTATCTCCAGGCTTGTGTTTTTTGTGAAGATCAAACTGGCTGGCATGTGATGACAGCCAGATATCAAACGATAGTTTTTTCAGGGAAGCAAAGGTGTACGCATAATCTTTGGCGATATTGGGATAGGCGGGTATATCTGTGAATTTTTTATTGGTAACTATGCTGGGCAGGTTGGCTATCAGTATCCTGTACGACCGTTTTTTATCCTTCACATCAAACAAAAAACTGCACGAGCCCTTAGTATGCCCCGGATGGTGGAGCATAACCAATTTCATACCGCCTAATTTTACGGTATCGCCATTGTGTAATAACCGGTCTGTTTTTACCGGGGTATAATAAGTGGTGGTGTCATTGCCAAACGCGTAATCGTTGCGGCCGCCATGCGCATCTTCATCCGCATCGCCCGCGTCCATCATCATTTTAGCGCCGGTAGATCTTTTTATGGCTGCCATTGCCCCCACATGGTCATAATGCGCCTGGGTGGTTAAAAGTATCTTTGTATCAGCAAATTTGAAACCCAACTTTTCAATATTTGCTTTGATCATCGATGCCGATCCGGGCAGGCCGGTGTTGATGAGTATATTGCCTTTGGGGGTAACGATAAGGTAACAGGCCAAATCATAAGTGCCCACATAATAAAGATTACCCGCAATTTGAAACGGCGGGTAGGGTTGAGACCATTCGGGATGCGCATTTGCAGGCGGGGTGGGTTTTTGAGCGGAGGCTAAAAAGTTTATAAATAATAGGCTGATTAGCAGCAAAATCTTTTTAAGTGAGTGGATAACCATATTGGGATAAATATACTACAAAACCCGAGCTCTTTTACAGTTGATAATTATTTGCAAACACGACTAACTTGCTTATTTAATAAATAGAGCTCATTGTTACGCAATGTTATTTAAAAGAGATATTTTTAGGGCATGTTAGATGGTACAACAGAGATAGAATTATTGCGTACGGTGATGTGTTCCACCGGTATGAAAACCGAAGAGTTTGACCTGTCATTACCGCATTGGAAATTAAAGCAGTATAAAAAGGGAGAGTTTTATAACGAATATAAAAATGTTTGTAAACATCTTGGATTCATCATCAGCGGCGTGTTTAGGATATATCGTGTAAATGAAACCACCGGTGAAGAAAAGAATATGCTTTTTTTTACAGACCATCAATTTGTTACCTCTTTTACCAGCTTTTTAAGCCAAACCGCCTGCGAATATTATACAGAGGCAATGGCCGACTCCTATATTTTATATATTCATATCGATCATCTAAATGGGCTATACGGGCAGTCACATCAATGGGAGCGGTTTGGGAGAATGGTTGCCGAAACGGCTTTTCATGAGGTGATGCGAAGTACTGAGGGCTTTTTATTTAAGACACCCGAAGATCGTTACCGCGATATGATAGAGAAACACCCTAATATTTTTAATGCTGTACCGCTTTATCATATTGCCTCTTACCTGGGAATCCAAGGACCGTCTTTAAGCCGGATACGTAAGCGAATGGTCGGCAAATAACAAGCTTTCTGTGTACTCCTTTTTTGTCGCCGCTTATCGTAAAATTTTTTCTGTCCTGAGTTTCGATTTTAACCTGGGTTAAAATTATCCCGGCAGCTTACCCCGATGTTTGTGCTGTCCTAAACAATTAGGCATTAAACAACATGAAAACAACAATATTAGTTATGGCAATGAGTGTATTAGGTTTTACAACTCAAGCCCAAAAAACAAACAACAGAAATTCAGCAACTATCGTACTTGTTCACGGTGCCTGGTCTGATGCAACTGCATGGCAGGCAGTGATCCCGGTATTAAAGACGCAGGGGCATGAAGTAATAGCCGTTAACCTGCTGGGTCACGGCAGCGATGCGACTTCATTTGCAAACATCAGCTTACAATCCTACGTGGATGTGGTAAAGAACACCATCGGCGACAGAAAAAATGTCATTTTAGTGGGCCATAGTATGGCAGGCATAGTTATCAGCCAGGTAGCAGAAGAGATACCCGGCCAAATCAAAGAATTAGTTTATTTAGCCGCTTACTTACCACGAAACGGCGAAAGCTTATTATCGCTTGCTAAACAAGATGCTGATAGCCATATTGGCAAGTATTTAAAAATTGACCCGGCCACAGGTTCTGCAAACGTTGCAAAAGATGGCGTAACAGATGTATTTGCTGCGGATGCACCTGCAAAAATTGGCGATTACCTGACTAACAACATTAAACCCGAGCCATTAGCGCCGCTTGCAACGCCGGTTACATTAACAGATGCAAAATTCGGTAGCGTAAAGAAAGTTTATATCCATACTACGGAAGACCATGCGGTTAGCTTTACCCTTCAAAAAGCAATGGTAAAGAACAACGGTCATATCAGTAAAGAATATTCGTTACCAAGCAGCCATACGCCATTTATATCAATGCCTGATAAATTAGCAGCTATTTTGTTGACAGAATCAAAATAAATCACAGAATACTTCAAGTCAAAAGCCTTTAGATTTTGGTCTAAGGGCTTTTGGCATGCCATATCATAGCATATACTTGTATTGTCTGCCCGGATATGAAAATGCAGGTCGCCTTTGGAAGAAACCGCTATGTGTTTTGCACCGGCGACGGGAATAAAATTCGCCAGCTCTTTAGGTAAAGGAACGGGGAGCTGAAGCCGGAGCCATGCATCATATCCAATCCCCATTACACAGCTTGCCCTGGAAACCGGGAAACGGACGTTAGCCGAATTATTGAGATTGATAACCAGCTTACAAACCTTATTAAAAACGGCCCTGACCTCAAAGTCGCCTTTAAAATTCCAAACCATAAATATGGTATTGTTATTGGTGTAGTCGGTTACATTTCGCGAATCGGGGTTCATGCTTTAATATATTCGTTTTATGTTTACGAAAATAAATAATAGTTGGCTATATTAATAGAGGGTGTTAATTGCAGTTATGTGCTAAAAAACATTCAAGTGAGAAAATTTGCTTAAGTGGTCTTAGACTACAAAATCCGAATTCTTGTATGAGTGATTTGGATTGTGTGGTGGGTTTGGAGGATATGGTGTGTATATTCTGAAGATGTTGACCACCCTGTTCCGGGCCAAATTGACCACTGGGTTAGCTGACTTTTGGGTTGCAGCAAATGCTATAAAAGCGTGTACAAAAATAGTTATTTATAAAGTAATTTCATTAGTGCGTGTTTTCCAGCTCTGCGCCACGTTTTCTTCTCATGGATTCTCCCTTTAGCTCGATACGGTGCGCATCATGAACAATACGGTCCAAGATAGCATCAGCAATCGTTTTTTCACCGATCACCTCGAACCATTTATTGACCGGCAACTGTGAAGTAATGATCAGCGAGGTTTTACCATGCCGGTCCTCTATGATCTCCATCAGGGCGGCCCTGCTTTGTGCATCAAAAGGTTGGATACCGAAGTCGTCCATTATCAGCAATTGCTGCCTTTCCAGCTTGGCCAGTTCCTTGATATAGGAGCCGTCCGCCTTAGCCATCTTCAGTTTGGCGAACAGCTTGGGCGTACTGGTATATAATACCCGGTAACCCAATATGCAGGCCTGGTGGCCTATGGCAGAGGCTACATAGCTTTTACCGATACCGGTACTCCCTGTGATCAGCAGGTTCTCGAAGCGGTCGATAAATGTACAGTCCGCCAGGCGCATGACCTGGTTACGGTCGATCGTCCGGTCGGCATGGTAATGAACGTCCTCTATAGCCGCTTTATAGCGGAATTTGGCATAAAGGATGGTGCGTTCAATGCGCCTGTTCTGGCGGTCATCCCATTCGGCTTCTACCAGGTGGGCCAGCAGTTCGTCTGCTGTGTAATCATTCGTTTTACCGGTTTCCATGCTGCTCTTGAAAGCATGGAACATGCCGAAGAACTTCATCTTCCGCAGTTTGTCTAAGGTGCTTGTGTTCATGTTGTTATTATTGTTGTTTTAAATGGTTATTTGTTATTTGTAATAATCTTCTCCCCGGATATTACCATGATCCGGCATAGGCAGCTCATCGGCAAATAAGCTTTCCTCGTAGTTGTCCATCTTGTTTTCCAGTATGGTTTGTATTGTTTTATAGTTATACACGCCATAGCTTAATGCCCGCTGGCAGGCTACGGTTAACCGTTCATTCCCTGCTTTTTTCGCAAAGCCGAGTATACCCAGGCAGGACTTGTAAGCCTGTTCCGGGTGTTGTTTACGCTCCAGTATCTGGAGAACATACAGCCTTACATCCTCGTGAATGGAGGCTGCCCAATCCAGGAACATATCCGGTGTCCAGTCACTTTTAAAGCGGTGGGTGCTGGCCATGTGTTCTTTATCGGTGGTATAGCCATAAGGGTTTTTATTGCGCTTATGCAGGGCGATACGCTCATAATTGTAATAGACCTCTACGGTGGTGCGGGAATATAACAGCTTGACCCGTTTGCCGATAAAGCGGTAAGGCACACTGTAATAGTGCTTAGTGATGCTTCACAAACGCTGATAAGTGCTTAAAGGAGCTGCGATAGCTTTTTAGCGTATTTGCTTCAAAACCATTTCCAATCAGCGCTTCCACTTGATCATTATGCTCATTAAATAATGCTACTACATAATA
>Ga0302309_10000712_pt1 | contig 35750 bp, 32 predicted proteins | sample III_Palsa_N1_1_FD_200453 | JGI IMG/M metagenome (GOLD analysis project Ga0302309, IMG submission 200453) | Peat permafrost microbial communities from Stordalen Mire near Abisko, Sweden - III_Palsa_N1_1 | ecosystem: Environmental > Terrestrial > Soil > Palsa > Peat permafrost | place: Sweden...
GTCCTTTACTCTTCGCATATCCGAGCGGGATAGGGCGAAATGGCGGGAGTCGGGGCTCCAGAAGAGTTGGGCGGGTTTGCGCTTGTCCTTGTTTTTTTCTTTGTCAACATTGGTCTCGCCGCCGCCGCCGATGATGCCGTTACCGTGGTAGCTATTATTCTCCGAGCCGTCGGTGGTGAGGGCATGCTCTACGATAGTGGTATCGTCCTCGTTTTTGAGGGCCTTTTCGTAGTTGGCCCGATCCATCCAAAAGAGGTTGTAGCGGCGGCCGAAGACGATGGTGTTGCTGTCGGGTGAGATATTGGCCCAGTTAGGTTTGTGTTTGGGTTTCCTGAAGCCGGTGAGTTCGTTGAGGGTTCCATCGAGGAGATTGTATTCGAAGTAGAAGATCTTCTTTTTGCCCGCCGTGGAAGCGGAGGCGGAGGCGCCGCCGCTGACGCCGGCCGCGGAATCTTTTTTGTCGTTGTCCTGGGTGCTCTTGACCTCGAATTGGATCCAGTTCTCATCCCGAACAAAATGCAGGCTGTCCAGGCCGAGGTGCCTGGCTTCGAAGGGGTCTTTTACGATGAGCGTGATGGCTGCGGCCAGGCGGTCGTTATCGAAGAGTGGTTTTTTCTCGCCTTTGGCAGGGTCGACGAGCCACCATTTTTTTCCTTCGCTGGTTTCGTACGTATACCAGAAGCGGGTGCTCTTTTTTAGCCAGTGGGGTTCTACAGTGGTGGAGAAGATCATCTTTTCCAGCTTTTTGGGGGAGAAGTGGGCTGCGGCCTGGTAATTGGCGGTACTGACGGGGGTGAGTTGGGTTTGGGCCTGACCGATAAGGGTCATAAAGAGAAAGAGGCCCAGCGAGAGCGTCCGGAACATGTGCAGTAGTTTGGTTTGGGCTCGCCTGGGCATACGACCGCATGCCTGCGAGCAGGGTGCAAAAATCCAGCAGGGACGGGGCCGGTTATTTATTCATCATCTGCTTGGCTTCGATGCTAAGCGTGGCATGGGGAACGGCTCTCAATCTGGCTTTATCGATCAACTTACCGGTGACCCGGCAAATACCATAGGTCTTGTTCTCGATCCTCATCAGGGCTTTTTCCAGGTGGTCGATAAAGGTGATCTGACGACTGGCCATCTGGCTCAGTTGTTCTCTTTCCATGCTCATGCTTCCGTCTTCCATGGTCATGTAGCGGGCGTCATCGTTGTCGCCGCCCATCTCGTCCTTGCGCGTGATCAAACCCTGCAGGTAGGCTAATTCCTTTTTTGCGGCGTCCAGCTTGCGGTTGATCAATTCCCTGAATTCTCCAAGTTCTGCATCGCTGTATCTCATAGTGGGTCCAGTTTGTTCTTCTTGTGGGTTGTCTAATACTGATTTTGTGAATTCCGGTTCGTATTTGCGAACCGTTTTTGTCTTCATTTCGGGGATCACCACTTTTACCGGTTTTGCGGGCGGAGCCGGCTTTTTTGCTTCCGGTTTCGGTGGTGCGACGGTGGATTGAGGGGTGGCAGATGATATTTTGCCGACGGGTGCAGTCGTAGGTACCGGTTTAGCCGTGATTTGCGGCTGTTGGGGCTTTATTGCTGCAACGGGGGCCTTTGAAAGATGGTTCGCGGGGGCGTGGGTCGTTTTTGCCGGCGATTTGGCTATATTGGATGATACAGCGGTCTTTTTTACGGCGACGGGAGCGGATTTCTTGGCCGGAGCCGCCTGGGCAACCTTTTTGGGTACCGGTTTGGCAATACTCTTAGCAGCCGGGGCCTTCTTGACGGACTTGCCGGAGCCTGACGAGTGGGCAGGCTTGGGGGCCGCTTTTTTAGCCGGTGCTATTTTCTTGACATTCGCGGTCTTCTTAGCGGGTTTGGCCGCTTTCTTTTTGGTTGCCATACAGTTAGGCTTTTTTTGTAACGAACACTTTTAAAGGAATATCATTAACTTCAATTTCAGTGCCATTGGCTGGCTCCTTAACCAATTCGATGGAATCTGCCAAAATTTCCGCGCAAATATAATCATTAAATTGTGTCAAGGAATCAGTAAGTGTGGGTACGTCAGCTACTTTTACTAAGATCCTGTCTGTGAGGTCATAACCATTATCCTTGCGGATCTTTTGGATACGATTGACAAATTCTCGGGCATTGCCTTCCTGGGCCAGCTCGGGGGTGACAGTCACATCCAGGGCGACGGTCAGGGCGTTTTTATTAGCCACTACCCACCCCGGGACATCTTCGCTGGTTATATCAACTTCCTGGATAGACAATATTATGGGTTCTTGATTAAGAATCAAAGTAATATTTCCTTCTTTTTCCAACTTCGCGATATCCTCCTGCGAAAAATTGGCGAGGGCGGCGGTAACAGCCTTCATTTTGGCGCCCAATTTCTTGCCGAGCGCGATAAAGTTGGGTTTTATTTTTTTCTTGATAAATGAGTCGGCATCGGTCAGGTACTGGATCTCCTTGATATTGACTTCTGCGCGGATAAGATCTTCGACCTTTTCGAGCTGGTGTTTCATATGGGGGTTGAGGACGGGCACCAACACCTTTTGCAATGGCTGCCTTACCCTGATATTCACCTTCTTGCGTAGCGACAGGATGAGGGATGAGGCATCCTGGGCCAGTTGCATCCTCTCTTCCAACTGGGTGTCGATGAATGACGTGTCGCCTTCCGGGAAGACGGCATGGTGCACAGATGCGACCTTTATATGACCGGTGACGGCGTTGAGGTTTATGAAAAGCCAGTCCGAGAAGAAGGGCGAGATCGGAGCCATCAGACGGCAGATGGTTTCCAGACATTCGTATAAGGTCTGGTAGGCGCTGATCTTGTCGTGCTCGTATTCTCCTTTCCAGAAACGGCGGCGGCAGAGGCGGACATACCAATTGCTAAGATGGGCATCTACGAAGTCCTCGATCAGCCGGCCGGCAAGAGTAGGCTCATAGTCGTCAAAAGCGCCATTCACCTTGATAGCCAGGCTATTCAGGGAGGAAAGGATCCATCGGTCGATCTCGGGCCGGTTGTCGGGTTCTATGTACCTTTCTTTAAAGGCGAAGCCGTCCACGTTGGCGTAGAGGGCGAAGAACTGGTACGTATTATAGAGTGTCCCAAAGAATTTGCGTTGTACCTCTTTTATACCGTCGAGGTCGAATTTTATGCTTTCCCAGGGGGAGGCATTCGTGATCAGGTACCAGCGGGTGGCGTCGGGGCCGTACTGATTGATGGTATCGAAGGGGTTTATGACATTGCCTTTGCTTTTGCTCATCTTCACGCCGTCCTTGTCCAGCACAAGGCCATTGGATACCACGGTCTTATAGGCGAGGCCGGGATAGCGGGCTTCGAGATCGTTCCCGCCGAGGCCGTCTTTTTTCAATTCCGCGTGGATGGACTCCTTTAAGAGTGCGGCCAGAGCATGCAAGGTATAAAACCAGCCGCGGGTCTGGTCGACTCCTTCAGCGATAAAGTCGGCGGGGTAGTTTTGGGCGAAGGTCTCCTTGTTTTCAAAGGGGAAATGCCATTGGGCATAGGGCATGGCGCCGCTGTCGAACCAGACGTCGATGAGGTCGGGAACGCGTTTCATGGGGCGGCCTTTTTCGCTCACGAGGATGATCTCGTCCACATATGGTTTGTGGAGGTCAGCAGTGAGCTTTTCGGCGCCGGGCTGCATGAAGCCTGCGGCGATGGATTTGGTGATGGCGGTCTGCAATTCGGCGATGGAACCGATGCAGATCTCCTCCCGTGTCTCAGGGTCTTCGTCATCGGTGCGCCAGACCGGGAGGGGGGTACCCCAATAACGGCTGCGGCTGAGATTCCAGTCCACGATGTTTTCCAGCCAGTTACCGAAACGGCCTTCGCCGGTGGATTTGGGCTTCCAGTTAATGGTCTTGTTCAATTCGACCATCCTGTCCTTGAGCGCTGTGGTCCGGATGAACCAGGCATCGAGGGGGTAGTAGAGTACGGGTTTATCGGTCCGCCAGCAATGAGGGTAATTGTGTTCGTATTTTTCGATACGGAAGGCGCGGTTCTCCTTTTTTAGCTTGACGCTGATATCGACGTTGACGTCCATGTAATTAGGATCGTCCTTATAATTCTTGACATAGCGGTTGCTGAATTCGCCCAGGCCATCGATGAACTTCCCTTGCTTATCGACCATAGTCAGGATGCCGATGCCGTATTTTTTACCGACCTTATAGTCATCCGCGCCAAAAGCCGGGGCGGTGTGGACGATTCCGGTACCGTCTTCAGTTGTGACGAAATCACCCAGCAGAACGCGGAAAGGTTCGCCACCTGCTTCTTTGGGGTTATTAGCCTCGTAGGGAAGCAATTGTTCGTACCTGAGGTTTTCCAACTCGGAGCCCTTGAACTCATCCAGGATCGTCCAGGGGAGGATCTTGGTCTCGGGGGTGAAGGCGGCGAAATCGCCGTTCTCGCCTTCGGGTTTGAAGTATTTGTTTATCAGTGCCTTTGCCAGAACCACATGGATGAGGTCATGGGTGTATGGGTTGAAGGTTTTTACCAGGGCATAGTCGATCTTTGGACCGACGGTTAGGCCGAGGTTGGAGGGGAGGGTCCAGGGAGTTGTCGTCCAGGCCATAAAGAAGACGTCGTCGCCGCCAGATGCGCGCATGAGGCGCTCGTGCGTAGCGAGCACATGTTGAGCTGTGGGTATCAGCGACCTGTCGGCTGTCGCGTGGAGCCGGGTGGCCGCCGGGTCGAGCCGGAACATGGCGACGATGCTGGTATCCTTTACGTCCTTGTAGCAACCTGGCAGGTTTAGCTCGTGGGAGCTGAGGCCGGTGCCGGCGGCAGGGGAATAGGGTTGGATGCTGAGGCTTTCATAAAGCAGCCCTTGTTTGTACAGTTGGGACAATATCCACCAGAGTGTCTCTATATAGTTGTTTTGGAAGGTGATATAAGGATCTTTCAGGTCGACCCAATAACCCATAATACGGGTGAGCTCGTCCCATTTGTCCTTGTATCTCAAGACCTCGCGGCGGCAAGCGTCGTTATAATCCGCGATGGAGATCTTTTTGCCGATGTCTTCTTTTGTGATGCCAAGGGTCTTTTCCACGCCTAATTCGACGGGGAGGCCATGGGTATCCCAGCCGCCTTTGCGTTTGACCTGGAAGCCTTTCATTGTTTTATAGCGGCATACGAGGTCCTTGAGGGTGCGGCTGATGACGTGGTGGATGCCGGGAAGGCCGTTGGCGCTGGGAGGCCCTTCATAGAATACGAACGGGGTGGCGCCTTCACGCAGGGAGACGCTTTTTTCAAAGGCAGCTTCAGCCTCCCACTTAGCCAGGATCTCCTGGCCGATGGCGGGTAAGTTAAGCTGTTGATACTCTTTATATTTATTCGTCATATATAACGCATTAATTCTTCCGGGTTCGGGGAAAAGCTGTGACTGAGGCGGTCGGAACAGTCCTTAGGGGGACGCAAATTTACGAAAAATGTTTGGCTGTCGGGTGGGGTGGTATCGGTTTTGGGCGACGAACTGTTAAAGGAATGCAAAAAGGTTATTTGCCCGCCTTTGACTTGTGGCAAATGGGTACCGGAGTTATTCACATTAGCCGGTTTTGGCACAGTTTATGGTTAATGTATTCCCAGAAAAGCGATAGTAAGTACGGGCAGTCAAATCGCCCGATCAACATACACAACTCTTTCTACGGTTTAGGGTTTAGGGGTTAAAAAGGGGGGTATTCCTACTCCCCTTCCTTTTAAAATTAAGGTCCTGTCCTCGCCGTAACTACCCCACTCTATTTTGATCGTATTACCTTATTAGTGCATTACCTTATTCGATGGATATCCGTAACTATCCCGTTTTTAATCTCTGATATTACCTTGCAAAAAACCCGTTCGTCAAGCAGACCAGTCTCAAAGAGATCTCAATTTCCTGAATAACCGCTCTAAAATTCCTTCCGGAAAAACCTACCTTTTTTACCCCGGATGTCAGAGCCCCTTGGGTTTTTTACTAAAAAGTAAACCCAGGGGGCTTTTCTATTATGATTGTCCTTCGGACGTCCTGCCTTCGGCAGGACCTGCCCTTGGGTTTTTTACTAAAAAGTAAACCCAGGGGGCTTTTCTATTATGATTGTCCTTCGGCCAGCCGGCTATTAAAGACCACGATCGCGGGATCAGGGACGGGTGCGGATGAGCTTGTAGATGCGGATCGCGCTCATGAGCGCGATAATGAAGGCGACGAGGCCGAGAAGGCCCCAGGCCCAGCTCATGTTTTGCTTGACTACGGCAAGCATGACGATGGCCACGAGGAAGATGGTGGCCACCTCATTCCAGATACGCAATTGCTGGGACGAAAAACGGAAGACGCCTTTCATTTGCTGGCGATACAGGATGTGCAGCGAGATATGATAGCCATAGAGGCCGACCACGAAACACAGTTTTATAGCGAGCCAGGTGGGAAGCGAACCCATCATGATCCACATCCAGGGACCGAAGACGAGGGTGAGGATGGCCGAGGGCCAGGTGATGCTGAACCATAGCCGGCGAATCATGAGGCGAAACTGCTCCTGCAGGATCGATTTCGCGGGCTCAGGTCTTTCGGCGGCTTCGGTGTTATAAACGAAGAGCCTGACCATGTAGAACAGGCCGCTAAACCAGGTGACGATAAAAGTAATGTGAAGGGCCTTTATATAATTATACATAGCAGATCTTTCTTCAATCCAGCAACATGGCCTTATCGCCCGCGGCATAGTCCCGGGTCCAGCCGGCCAGGGCTTGCACCCATAATTGGTCGACGTTCAGACAGGGGATCATCGTATAGGCCTGACCACCCGCACCCATAAATGTTTCCTTTCCCCGGATAGCGATCTCCTCGAGCGTCTCCAGACAGTCACTCACAAAAGCCGGGCAGAGTATCAACAGTTTTTTGATGCCTTCTTTTGGCATTTCCTCCAACCGGATATCAGTGAAGGGCTCGAGCCAGCCCTTACCAAGACGGGACTGGAAGGAGTTACTGTATTTTCTTTCGGGAATATTGAGCAGGCGCACGATCTCCCGGGTGGTGGTAAAACATTGATGCCGGTAACAGGTGGCATGTGCCGGAGATGCCGTTTCACAACAGTCCGCCGACATCAGGCAGTGGCTGCCGGTGGGATCAGATTTTTTTATGTGCCGGCCGGGCACACCATGGTAGCTGAAGAGGATGTGATCGAAGTCCTCCCGCAGATAAGGCCGGATATGTTCGCTCAGGGCTTTCAGATAATGGGATTCGTTGTAGAACGGCCGGATGAAGTCGAGACTGAAGGTGTATTTGTTTTTCCGGTGGATCGCCTGTGCGTATTCCACGGCGGTCTCATAGGATGCCATGGCATAGTGCGGATAGAGCGGAATCGCTATAACCTCTTCCAGTCCGGGCACGCGGTCCAGCAAGTCTTTAAAAGCATCCTCCATGGAGGGATTGCCATAGCGCATCGCGATGCCTACCGGTTCCTGCACCAGTTGTTGGAGGGCAGCCTGCAACTGCCGCGTCAGGACGATGAGCGGCGATCCTTCTTTTGTCCAAATAGTTTGGTAGGCCTCGGCGGATTTTGCGGCGCGGAAAGGGACGATGAGGCCGCCGACGAGAATTTTGCGAAACAGCCAGGGATAGTCGATGACCCGTTTGTCCATAAGAAATTCCATCAAATAAGTATGGACGTCCCGGGTGGACGTGGAATCCGGGGAACCAAGATTCATGAGTAGAATGGCGCGTTTGCCTATACGTGTCATATATGTAAAGATTTGCGGCCAGCGGAGCCTGGGGGCGCAGCGCTGGCAAAGTTAGCCGGTTATAGGGCCAAAACTGTGGATGTTTGTCACAATATTGCAACAAACGAAGATCAGCCATAAAAAGATTGTCCCTTTTTCGGGTAAAAATAAAAGCGGGAAGGGGTCATGCCTAAAATGACAGTCTAATGACATAGAAAAGTCGGTAATCGAAACCGGTGAAAGTACTTTTGCGTTTGTAATACAAAGCCGTAGCATGATGGGCAATTGGACCTCTGATATCTCAGGATTTTACATAGCGGGGATCAACTACAAAAAAACGGATGCCGATGTCCGTGGGCAATTTGCCATCAGCAGCGATCATTACAACCGGCTTCTCACGCTCGCTTCCAGCCATCATATCACAGAGTTTTTTGTCCTCTCGACCTGTAACCGGACCGAGATCTATGGATTTGCGGACAATGCCCGTCAGCTGACGGATCTTTTGTGTGCTGAGGCTATGGGTGACCGCGAGGCGTTCCTGCAAATGGCTTATGTGAAGCGTGGAGCGGAGGCGATCGAGCATTTGTTCCTGGTTGCCGCCGGCATCGACTCGCAGATCCTGGGTGATTATGAGATCGTGGGCCAAATTAAACAAGCCGTAAAGTTATCCCGGGACGCTGGTTTTGTAGGCCCATTCCTGGAGCGGCTTGTCAACTGTGTACTGCAGTCGTCTAAAGCTGTCAAGAATCAAACCGAACTTAGCGGCGGCACCGTATCGGTGTCTTTCGCCGCCATCCAATATATCCGCGGGCGTTTTGCGGACCTGAGCAATAAGCGAATTCTGTTGATCGGAATCGGCAAGATAGGCCGCAATACCTGCAGAAATATGGTGGACTACCTGGGCACGCGGAACATCACCCTGATGAACCGTACCGAGGAAAAAGCCGCCGAGCTCGCCAGGGAGACCGGCGTTGGGTATGCTTCGCTGGACCGGCTTGCTGAGCTTTCGGGCAGTGCGGATATCATACTCGTTGCGACAAACGCCGAGCACCCCACCCTGCTGCGTACGCACCTGGAAGGCCGGGGTGAAAAACTGGTCATCGATCTATCCATACCCTGTAATGTGGAGAAGTCGGCTGCCGATGTTCCCGGTGTAGTGCTGGTGAATGTGGATGAGCTGTCTAAAATAAAAGATGAGACCTTACAGAAGCGCGAGGCCGAAGTACCGAAGGCGAAGGTCATTATTGCGGAGCATATTGCCGAGCTGACGGAGTGGTGCGCGATGCGCAGGCATGTGCCGGTGCTGAAGGCTGTGAAGACCAAATTGAAGGAATTGCATACCAGTCCGTTGTTCAATAAGATCTCCGGGGAAACGCCAACTGACGTTACGGATGCGGACGAGCAGATACAACGCGTCATCAATGGAATGGCTACCAGGATGCGCCAGCATAACCAGGGGGGCTGTCATTATATACAGGCGATAAACGAGTACATCGGTACAAATTGATAGCATGTACACACCCATTAGGATAGGCACAAGAGAGAGTCAGCTTGCTGTCTGGCAGGCCACGCAGGTCAGAGAGATGCTGGAGAGGAAAGGTATACCCGCGGTGCTGGTCCCTATCAAGAGCGAAGGGGACATCGATCTGAAGACGCCTTTATACGAGATGGGGGTGCAAGGCGTTTTCACACGCACCCTGGATATCGCTTTACTAAATAATACTATCGACATCGCGGTGCACAGTATGAAGGACGTGCCCACGCAGCTTCCGCGGGGCGTGGCGCAGGCCGCTGTCCTGAAGCGCGGGCCGGTGCATGACCTGCTGGTATATAAGGGGGATGCTGAGTTCCTTCATAACAGGGATTCCGTGGCGCAGATCGCGACCAGCAGTATCCGGCGCAAGGCCCAATGGCTTCACCGGTATCCTCATCATCAGATCCATAATCTCCGCGGCAATGTGAATACCCGGCTGAGAAAACTGGCCGAAGAGGAATGGCAGGCGGCGATCTTTGCGCAAGCCGGTCTCGAACGCATCCAGCTGCGGCCCGAAAAAAGTATAGTACTGGACTGGATGTTACCGGCCCCCGCACAGGGTGCGATCGTCGTTGCATCAAGGGAAAATGACGAGGAGGCGCTGCAGATTTGTGAAGCATTGAATGATCCGGATACTGCGCTTTGTACAAAGGTGGAGCGGGATTTTTTGCGAACCCTGCTGGGTGGTTGTTCCACGCCGATCAGCGCCCTGGCTGAAGTAGAAGATGGCGATCTTTATTTCAGCGGGCAGTTGTTGTCGCTGGATGGGCGGCATAAGGTGGAGGTCGAAAAGATACTGCCGCTGGAAAAGGCGGACGGTATCGGCAGGATCGCCGCGCAGGAGGTGCTTAGCCGCGGCGGCCAGTCCATTGCGGACGAGATCCGCGCGGCCGGGGTAAAGGAATAAATAATGTCCAAACCGAAAGCATATGTGTTGTCCACGCGTGAACTGCCGGCGTCGTTGGTGGAAAAAGCGGCGGCGGCAGGTATGGTCATCGATGTTTTACCTTTTATAGAGACCGGGAAGCTTGAGCGGGAAGCATTACCCGAAGGGCCGCTGACGGCTGTTTTTACGAGTGCGAATGCGGTAGAGACTGTCGAGGGGGATGGTTGGACAATCTTTTGCACAAGTGGTGCTACCTGGCGCAAGGTTGCCGGGCGTTTTGGAGCGACGGCAATTGCTGGGACGGCGGATTCGGCGGCGGAGCTGGCTGCGACAATCATCGCCGCAGGCTGGGTGAAAGCCGTCTGGTTTTTCTGCGGCGATCTGCGAAGGGAGGAATTGCCGGCGAGGCTGAAACAGGCGGGGATCGAAGTACATGAAGTGGTGGTATACCGGACGAAGCTTACCCCACGGAAGATCGGGCGGCCCTATGATGCCATTGCTTTTTTTAGTCCCAGTGCGGTGGAGAGTTTTTTTTCCGTGAACAGCATATCGGCGCATACTCAGCTTTTTGCCATCGGCGGGACGACAGCCGAGGCCATACGCCGGCACTGTGACAACCCGGTGACGATAAGCGAGCGGCCGGATGCAGAACTACTAATCAATCAAATCATACATGACAACACTGAAGAATGATCTGTTATTGAGGGCGCTGAGAGGTGAGAAGACGGAGCGCGTCCCCGTATGGATGATGCGGCAGGCGGGGCGATATCTGCCGGACTTTATGAAATTAAAGGATAAATACTCCTTTTTCGAACGTTGTCAGCGGCCCGAACTGGCCGCCGAGATCACCATCCAGCCGGTAGATCAGGTTGGTGTCGACGCAGCGATCATCTTTTCCGATATCCTGGTCGTTCCGCAGGCGATGGGGATGGAAGTGCAGATGGTGGAGCATCGGGGTCCGTTCCTCCCCGCTCCTATCAAACGGGCTTCGGACCTTGAGAAGCTGCGGGTGCCGGATGTGGCCGAAAGTTTAGGTTATGTATTTGAAGCGTTGCGGCTGACGAAGAAGAACCTGGATGGAAGGGTGCCGCTGATCGGTTTTGCGGGCGCGCCCTGGACACTGCTTTGTTATATGGTGGAGGGGCAGGGATCGAAGACTTTTGACCAGGCAAAGGCATTTTGTTATACCCAGCCGGAGACGGCGCATCGTTTGTTGCAGCTTATAACGGATACGACTATCGCCTATCTGAAGGGGCAGGCCGCCGCCGGTGCAGACGTAGTGCAGATCTTCGACAGCTGGGGGGGATTGCTTGGTCCGGATGATTTCGAAGTGTTTTCGCTGTATTATATCCGCCAGATCGTGGCGGCGCTTAAGGAGCAGGCCCTTACCATCATCTTTGCGAAAGGGGCGTGGTATTCGCTGGAAGAGATGGCGGCCACGGGTGCGCATGGACTGGGCATCGACTGGTGTATCCGCCCGGAAATAGCGCGCCAGCTGGCGGGTCCGCATGTGGCGCTGCAAGGAAATTTCGATCCGGCCAAGCTGCTGTCGCCGATTCCTGTCATCCGGAAGGAGGTCAGGGCAATGCTGGATGCTTTTGGCGAGGGTCCATATATTGCCAACTTAGGACATGGCATCCTCCCGAATGTGCCGGTGGATCATGCCAGGGCGTTCGTGGAAACGGTGAAAAACTATGCCTATGAGCCAGCCCGATGAACCGCTATATAAGAAAGAGACTTTTGAATTCCGGGACCGCTGGATCGGATTTATCCACGGGTTGCAAGAGAGGATCTGTGTGGCGCTGGAAGGTCTTGACGGAAAGGCCGCATTTGTTACGGATGAATGGGAGCGGGAGCATGGCGGCGGGGGCAAGACCAGGGTGATCTCCGGTGGACAGGTTTTTGAAAAAGGCGGAGTGAACACCAGCGTCGTGTGGGGAAAGGTAACGGACACCATGCGGTCGCAACTGAAGATAGAGGGCAAGAGTTGGTTTGCCTGCGGTCTGTCGCTGGTTATACATCCTTTGAATCCCTATATTCCCACCACACATGCCAACTGGCGATATTTTGAATTATACGATGAGACGGGGCAAGTGAGCGACAGGTGGTTTGGCGGTGGGGCCGATCTGACGCCTTATTATCTTTTCGAAGAAGATGCGCGTCATTTTCATCTGGGTTTTAAGACTGCCATGGACGGGTTCGACAAGGAATGGTATCCACAGTATAAACGATGGTGTGACGAGTATTTTGTGAACAGTCACCGGGAGAATGAGATGCGGGGTATCGGCGGCGTTTTTTATGATCATCTTCGTCCACTGGATGATCGGGATGCGGAACGGCTTTTTGCCTTTCAGCAGGCCAATGGAAATGCTTTTTTGCCGGCCTATCTGCCTATCGTGGAGAAGCGGGCAGCGATGCCGTATGGTGAGCGGGAGGTGGAGTGGCAGGAGATCCGGCGGGGCAGGTATGTGGAGTTCAACCTGATCCATGACCGGGGGACTATCTTTGGATTGAAGACGAATGGGCGGACGGAAAGTATCCTGATGAGCCTGCCGCCGAGGGCCCGGTGGGTCTATGACTATCAACCCCAGGGGGGGAGCCCGGAAGCGGAGTTGTTGGATGCCTGCCGGCATCCGCGTAATTGGATCGGAGAATAAAATCTTTTCAATATGTATCTGCAAAGACGCAATCGTATCTTACGGCAGTCGCCCGCCATCCGGGCGATGGTAGCGGAGACGGTGCTTACGCCGAATGACTTTATCGTTCCGTTGTTTATTGACGAAGGCAAGGGAGTGGAGACGGAGATCGCCAGCATGCCGGGATATTATCGCCGGAGCCTGGATGGAACGCTGAAGGAGATAAAGGAACTTTGGGGCCTTGGGATAAAGTGTGTGTTGTTGTTCGTGAAAAGCAAAGACGAATTAAAGGACAATACGGGCAAGGAAGCCTGGAACCCGGAGGGGTTGATGCAGCGGAGTATAAGAGCCATCAAGGAGGCTGTGCCGGAGATGGTTGTAATGACGGATGTCGCACTGGACCCTTACTCGATATATGGCCATGATGGGATCGTGGAGAATGGCGAGATCGTCAATGACCCCACGGTAGATGCTTTGATGAAGATGAGCCTGAGTCATGCCGCGGCGGGGGCCGACTGGGTCGCGCCGAGTGATATGATGGATGGGCGGATTGGGGCGATCAGGCGGGTGTTGGAGGAGAACAATTTTACGAAGACGGGTATCATGGCTTATAGCGCCAAGTATGCGTCTTGTTTTTATGGACCATTCCGCGATGCGCTGGATTCGGCTCCGGGTTTTGGCGACAAAAAGACCTATCAGATGGATCCCGCCAACCGGCTTGAAGCGATAAAAGAGGCGCTCATGGACGTGGAAGAAGGTGCAGATATCGTGATGGTAAAGCCGGGGCTGCCCTATTTAGATATCATCCGGGAGGTCAGGAATGCGGTGAATGTGCCGGTGAGTGCTTATAACATCAGCGGGGAGTATGCGATGATCAAGGCTGCCGCCAAGATGGGATGGATCGATGAGAACAAGGCTATACTTGAGACGTTGACGAGTCTGAAGCGGGCGGGTGCGGATCTGATCGCGACTTATTTTGCAAAGGACGCTGCGAAACTTTTGAACGCGTAATATTATGTATACAAAGAGTAAAGAACTTTTTGAGCGGGCTCAGCAGAGCATTCCGGGTGGTGTCAATTCCCCGGTCCGGGCCTTTAAGAGTGTGGGCGGGACCCCGTTGTTCATCAAGCGGGCGGAGGGGCCTTACCTGTACGATGTGGATGGGAACCGGTACATAGATTATATCGCATCCTGGGGCCCGATGATCCTGGGTCACGCCTGGCCGCCGATCGTGAAGGCCATCCAGGAATATGCGGTTTATTCGACTTCTTATGGCGCCCCTACGGAACTGGAAGTGGAGATGGCGGAGCTGATCCGGAGCATGGCGCCGAATGTCGACCTGGTGCGGATGGTGAGCAGCGGCACGGAAGCCTGTATGAGTGCCGTCCGGCTGGCGCGGGGGTTCACGGGACGAAACAAGATAATAAAATTCGAAGGGCATTATCACGGCCATGCTGATCCATTCTTGGTAAAGGCAGGCAGCGGTGTGGCGACCTTTAATATTCAAACGGTGCCGGGAGTTACTCCGGGGGTGTCGCAGGACACGCTGACGGCGGCGTATAATGACCTCGCGGGTGTACAACAGCTGGTGTCGGCACATCCGGGGGCGATAGCGGCGATTATTGTGGAGCCGGTGGCCGGCAATATGGGTTGTATCCTGCCCGAAGCCGGCTTCCTGCAGGGATTGAGGGCCATTTGTGACCGGGAAGGTATCGTCTTTATTTTGGACGAGGTGATGACCGGGTTCCGGCTGGCGCCCGGCGGAGCGCAGGAGAGGCTGGGCATCAAAGCCGACCTGATCACCTATGGAAAGGTCATCGGGGGTGGAATGCCTGTGGGTGCTTTTGGCGGAAAAAAAGAGATCATGCAGCATATTGCTCCACTTGGGAATGTCTACCAGGCGGGAACATTGAGTGGCAATCCGATTGCCATGATCGCGGGCTATACGATGTTGAAGGCATTAAAGGACGATCCGTCCATTTACCGGGAGCTGGAAGAAAAGACCATTTATTTGCGGCTCGGGCTCGAGAAGGTATTTGCGGCCTGGGGCCAGCCGTATAGGATCAATCAGCTGGGAAGTATGATCAGCGTGCACTTCAGTGACCATGATGTGCGGGATTTTTCTTCGGCTTCGGGCGCCAATAATGGGCTGTTTAAGCTTTTCTTTCATGCCATGCTGCGGCGCGGTGTGTATCTGCCGCCATCGGCGTTTGAGAGCTGGTTCCTGAACAATGCGTTGTCGCAGGCGGACCTCGATGCGACCATAGCGGCGGCGGCGGAGAGTCTGAAGGAATTGGAGGGCTAGCGGAGCAAGAGCTCACAGGGTTTGAGACCGGTGTGTTTTTTGAATGCCGTGGAAAAATGGGAGATGGAGGAATAGCCCAGCATGAGTGAGACCTCGGTGACACTGAGCCCTTTCTCGTAGAGCAGGTAGCGGGCGTGCTCCATGCGCTGGCCCTGGTAGAAATCGAAAATGGTGGTGCCGAACATTTCTTTGAAGCCTTTCTTTAGATAACACTCGTTTATGGCCACCTTACGGCTGAGCTCTTTTATCGTGAGGGGTTCGCCGATATGTTGCAGGAGGATCTCGCGGGCCTGGACGATCTTCTCACGGTCCGCTTCGTTGGCGAGGAATTTACACTGGAAACCTTCGATCTCTTTTTCACCAACCATGCATTCCAGGCTATAGAGCAGGAGCATCTGGCTTTGTGCGTTTACGAAGATATTCTCGTGGGTGTCGGTAAAACTGTGGTTGAGGAGGGTCTCGAGTACGATCCGGGTGCGGCCGCAGAGGGAAAGGGTCTTGGAAAAGGATTTGGTATGCCTGAATTCCAGGAGCTTTTCGCTGGCTGTGCTTTCGTGTTTGCGGGGACGCGCGAACTGGGAAAGGTGCAGCGCCAGGAAGCGGAAGCTGAGTGTGTCGACGGTGTCGATGCGTTCGGAGCAGCTGGGGGAAGCGTTGAACTTACAGGCGTCGCATTCGATATCTTTTTTCTTACAATAGACGTTGCCGGCGATGCAAAATCTCAATTCGAGATAGTTCTGCGTGGTGTCCTCCTTGCTATAGTGGTAGACCATCTCGCCCATATCATCGAGGCTCCATTGAGTATTCCGACTGTAGCGTTTGATAGAATATCGTACTGATCCGGGTATTTGCCTTTCTTTTTCGCGCAGGGGAACCAGTTGGTCGGCCATCACTGGCTGACGGTAAGCGGAGGTCAGAATATCCGGAGTCTCATACATGATTTCGCAAATTTATACCACCAAACGCGAATAAGTGCGCATGAATAGACAGAATGGTTCAAAAAGGGGCTTTTTGACAAAATGATGACGGTAATCGGACGGGCGGCAGCCGGACGGGCGAAAACGGGCGCCACGGGTCCGGAAGAGGGGCGGAAACCGGACATAAAAACCTCGGAAACCCTTTATTATTCGTACATTTGCAAGCCTTATTAATTTATTGTTAACGACACTATTCCAGTCTAAAAAATGAGTGATTCAACACAGGAAATTCTTGCCGAGGCCGTCAATGGTTATGGAGCCGACAGCATACAGGTTTTAGAGGGTTTGGAGGCCGTCCGCAAGCGTCCTGCCATGTATATCGGGGATATCGGGGTCAAGGGGCTGCATCACCTGGTTTATGAGGTAGTGGATAACTCGATCGACGAGGCTTTGGCGGGGTATTGTAAGAACATCGCGGTAACTATTTTCGAGGACAACTCGATCATGGTGGAGGATGATGGCCGTGGCATTCCGACGGGTATCAATACGAAGGAGAAGAAGAGTGCGCTGGAGTTGGTGATGACCATCCTGCATGCGGGCGGTAAGTTTGACAAGAATACATACAAGGTGTCGGGTGGTTTGCATGGTGTGGGTGTCAGTTGTGTGAATGCGTTGAGTTCCGATCTGCAGGTGCGTGTGCGCCGGGAAGGGAAGCTCTTCGAGCAGGAGTATAAGATAGGGGTTCCGCAGTATCCGGTCCGGGAGATCGGGGTCAGTGACGAGACCGGCACGACGGTGCATTTCTGGCCCGATGCGAGTATTTTTATCACGACCACGTACAACAAGGACATTTTAGAAGGACGGCTCCGGGAGCTATCGTTTTTGAACCGCGGCGTCAGGATCACGATCAAGGATATGCGGGAAAAAGAAGAAGATGGTACTGTCTACACGAAGGATTTTTACAGTGAGGGCGGGATCGTCGAGTTTGTGGATATGCTGGACAAGAATGCGGGCCGGGTCGCCCTGCTGCCGAAGATCATCTATGTGGAAGGCAGGGACGAGGTTACCAATGTCGCGGTGGAAGTAGCGCTCACCTACAATGACAGCTATAGCGAGCATATCTATTCTTATGTCAATAACATCAATACGATAGAAGGTGGTACGCATGTGGCGGGTTTTCGTCGTGCGCTGACGCGGACCTTCAAAGCCTATGGCGACAAACAGGGTCTTTTTGAGAAGGCCAAGGTCGAGATCGAGGGTGATGATTTCCGGGAGGGGTTGAGCACGATCATTTCTGTGAAGGTGCCCGAGCCGCAATTCGAGGGTCAGACCAAGACCAAACTGGGCAATAACGAGGTCAGCGGGGTGGTTGATTCCACTGTTTCCAAGGTATTGGATGCTTATTTGGAGGAGAATCCCCGGGAGGCCAAGAGTATCATCAATAAAGTGATCCTGGCTGCGCAGGCGAGGGCGGCAGCCAAGAAAGCGCGGGAGCTTGTGCAGCGTAAAAGCGTGTTGAGTGGCGGCGGTCTGCCTGGCAAATTGGCCGACTGTTCGGATCGCAATCCCGATCGTTGCGAATTGTTCCTGGTGGAAGGGGACTCGGCTGGCGGGACGGCTAAACAGGGGCGGGACAGAAGTTTCCAAGCTATTCTGCCGTTGCGGGGTAAGATTCTCAACGTGGAGAAGGCGATGGAGCACAAGATCTACGAGAACGAGGAGATCCGCAATATGTATACGGCTTTGGGGGTGACAGTGGGTACGCCGGACGACCCGAAGGCGTTGAACATTGTGAAGCTGCGTTATCACAAACTGATCATTATGACCGATGCGGATGTGGATGGCAGTCATATCGCGACTTTGATATTGACGTTTATCTATCGCTATATGAAGGAAATGGTGGAGCAAGGGTATGTGTATATCGCCCAGCCGCCGCTTTACCTGGTCAAGAAGGGTAAGGACCAGTCTTATGCCTGGAATGAGGAGCAGCGGAAGGCCTGGGTGACGCGTTTGGGTGGCGGTAAGGAGGACAGTGTGACGGTGCAGCGGTATAAGGGTCTTGGAGAAATGAACAGTGATCAACTTTGGGATACGACAATGAATCCCGAGACGAGGACCTTGAAGCAGGTGACGATAGAAAGCGCGGCCGAGGCCGACAGGATCTTCAGTATGCTGATGGGGGATGAGGTTGCTCCAAGGCGCGATTTTATCGAGTCGCACGCGAAATATGCGAAGCTGGATGTTTAATTGTTGTATATTACAATATTTCTTACTAACCAGATCTGCTCGTAGCAGATTCAAAATCAGTGAATTATGTCAGATGTAACACTCACGGCCTACAATGTTAAGACGAAAGAGAAGAATGTCCCGATCCTGGATGCGGTCATCACCAAGACCGCGAAAGGGGCCTATATGGCACAAGGGAATGATGGAAAAGGCAATAAGCTGACGACTCTGTTGGGCGAAGAAAAGGCCCTGGCTGCGATCAAGGCCGGGATTGCCAAGCAGGGTTGGTAAGCCAGCCATTCCGACCGTAGATAGTCCCGTTTTTCCCTGTTAATTCTTCCCTTCCCAATATTTATTAAAAGCATTTGTCTGCCGCTGCGGGGCCTTATTGTGCCCTTGCAGCGGCGTGCTTATTTGTTGACGGGATCAGGATATCCTGTCCGCGCCAAAATAGGAATGTAACGCCTTTGGTAAACCGATGAAACCTTCCTGCTGGTGGTTTTCGAGCAGGCAGGCGACGATGCGGGGAAGCGCGAGCGAGCTGCCATTCAGCGAGTGCGCGAGGGTGGTTTTGCCGCTTGCCTCTTTGAAGCGGATCTTCATGCGGTTGGTTTGAAAGGTTTCGAAGTTGCTGACGGAGCTGACCTCGAGCCATTTTTCCTGGGCCGCGCTGAAGACCTCGAAGTCGTAGGTCATAGCGGAAGTGAAGCCCATGTCACCGCCGCAAAGCCGAAGGATGCGGTAGGGCAATTCCAGGGATTGCAGGAGTTTTTCTACGTGGAGCACCATTTCTTCCAGGACGTCATAGCTTTTCTGCGGGTCTGTGACCTGTACGATCTCGACCTTATCGAATTGGTGGAGGCGGTTGAGGCCTCGAACGTCCTTGCCATAGCTGCCGGCTTCCCGTCGAAAGCAGGGGGTGTAAGCCGTCATCTTTATGGGAAGCTGGCTCTCTTTGAGCATCTCATCGCGAAGGATATTCGTTACAGGAACTTCGGCTGTAGGGATGAGGTAGAGACCGTCTTCGGGGATGGCATACATCTGGCCTTCCTTATCGGGCAGCTGGCCGGTGCCCCTGGCCGAAGCTTCGTTTACGAGTATGGGCGGCTGATATTCGATGTAGCCCGCAGCGGTATTGTAGTCGAGAAAGTACTGGATGAGGGCGCGCTGGAGTTTTGCGCCCTTGTTGATATAAACGGGGAAGCCGCTGCCGGTTATTTTGTTTCCCAGTTCGAAATCGATGAGGTTGTATTTTTTGGCCAGATCCCAATGCGGGGCGGCGCCTTTGTGCAAAGCAGGTTTGACGCCGCCTTCGCGGATGGTGAGGTTGTCTTCCGGGGTCTTGCCGCGGGGCACCAGAGTCGAGGGGAGGTTAGGCAGGCGGATGAGAACGGCCGTCAACGCCTCTTCCACTTCCGCGAGACGGGCAGCAATAGGGTTAAGTCCGGTCTTAAGGGTCGCTACTTCGACTTTCTTTTCTTCTGCTTCCTGTTTCTGGCCTTTGGCCATGAGTTGACCTATCTCTTTGGACAGGGCGTTTACCTTCGACTGCACGGTATCTGATTCCAGCTGGAGCTTTTTGCGTTGGTCATCGAGATGGACGATCTCGTCCACCAGACCGGTTTCGGCAAAATTTCTGACTGTCAGTCTTTCCTTTACGAAATCCACGTTCTGTCGGATAAAAGCAACCTGTAGCATCTGCGATTTTCTGGCAAAGGTAACCCTTGGGTCGGAGACCAGCAAGGATGCCAATCGCCGCAAATTGCCTGTGGGACAGTCTTCAGCGTGGAAGTCGTCATTTTTAAAGGCATCGAATTCGATGCTATTAAAGGTTGGATTGTTCAGCTGTTCCCATAAACCATTAAAATTAAATCTTACTTTCATTCTGAATAAATTCATTAAACCCTTCTATATGATAGACCCCACCATGATCACGACCAGCAATGCGTTAGAAGGACACCGCGTCCTGCGCCACCTGGGTGTTGTCCGCGGTATTACGGTGCGTTCACGCAGCCTCTTGGGCAATCTTGCCGGTGGCCTGCAAACCCTACTCGGCGGGCAGATATCCATCTATGTCGACCTTTGCGAGAAGACGCGGGAAGAGGCATTCCAGTTTATGATGCAACATGCCGCCGAACGGGGGGCCAACGCCATTATCGGTATGCGCTATGACGCCAACGAGGTGATGAACGGCGTAACGGAGGTCCTGGCATACGGGACGGCAGTGGTGGTGGAAAAGATATAACCGGCAAAACGGAGTATTTCGGGAGGAAGGTTGAATCCTTACCTTTGTGGCATGCAACAACAGGATGACTTACAGGTGCGGTGGTGGGGGCTGGAATCCCGCTTAGTAGAGCGGTTTGGTAAAAAGCCCGATATGGAAGCTATTTTATTCCTGGTCGGCATTCAGGAGTTTGGAGATATCCGGAAGAAGTTCTCCAAGGAGGAGAAGCAGGACCTGATGCACGTCGCGGTTTGTTCGCTTTTTCAGCAGAGCGGCTTTTATGAACTGGAGGGGGTTGACGACCAGGGTTGGCCGCATTTCAAGCAGTTGAAGGCTTTACCGGTCATGGGCCTGATAGAGCAGGAGAACTTCCTGAAGGATCATGTTCTATTGTACTTTGATAAGAATTTATAATATTTGCATCATTAAAAACATAGAAACGATGAACTTCCCTGATAATTTACGCTACACGAAAGATCATGAATGGGTCAGACTGGAAAAGGACAATGAGGCCGTCATCGGCATCACGGATTTTGCGCAGAAGGAATTGGGAGACATTGTATATGTGGAGGTAGAGACGGTCGGCAAGGCATTGGCTGCCGAGACTGTTTTTGGTACGGTGGAAGCTGTGAAGACGGTTTCCGACCTGTATCTGCCAGTTGCAGGGACTATTCTCGAGGTCAATCCCGAATTGGCGTCAGCTCCCGACCTGGTAAATTCAGACCCATATGGGAAAGGATGGATGATCCGCATGACCCTAAAGGATCCGGCCGATCTGGACAAACTTATGGATGCGGCGGCGTACGGCAACATTGTGCATTGATGCATTTTTACTTTACTTTAGCGTCTCTATTTACATAAATCTTGGGAATACCAATTACTTATACGGAGCAGGAACTTGTGCGGGCCCTGAAAGAACGGAACGAGCAAGCCTTCGGGTTCCTGTACGATAACTACGCCGGGGCGCTCTATAGCATTATAAAGCAGATCATTACGGACAATTCCGAGTTGGCGAGCGACGTCTTGCAGGAGGTCTTTATCAATATCTGGCGGAAGATAGAGACCTATGATTCGACCAAAGGCCGGTTATTTACGTGGATGTTGAATATCGCCCGGAATGCCAGTATCGACATGCTGAGGTCGAAAAGCTATCAGAATTCTCAGAAAAACCAGGAATTGCCGGATAACGTATATAAGGGGGTTGCCAACCAGACGATCTTACAAAACGTCGACAATATCGGGCTCAAGAAGGTGCTGGAGAAATTAAAACCCGAGCACAGGGTATTGGTGGAGTTGGCTTACTTCAAGGGTTTTACGCATGAGGAGATCGCGGAAATGTTGGCGATTCCCCTGGGCACCGTAAAGACGCGGATAAGAAATGCGTTAATACAATTAAGAGAATATCTAAAGTGAACGTACAAGAATACATAGAAAGCGGCATCATCGAAAGTTATGTGATGGGCCTGGCGAGTGAGCCGGAAAGGGCTGAATTTGAGCGACTCTGTGTCCTGAATCCAGCGTTACTGGCGGCACGTAAAAAATTCGAGGAACGGTTGGAAGGTTATGCCTCCGAGAATGCAGTGATCCCTCCCCCAGAGGTCAAGGTGAAAGTTTTGGAAGCCATCGGGAAGCCGGCTTCCCGGGCGGAAACTTTATCAATTCCACCTAAAATTGTCACTATGTCAAACGAAAAAGGAACAGCAGGCGCGCCATTCACGCTGCGACTGATAGCTGCCGCATCGATTATTTTGTTTCTCGCAACAGGTTTTCTCTATTACCAGACGAAACAGGAGAACAAGGATCTGGTCGACACAAATGACCGGCTCAAGACGTCTTTGGACACTACGAAGAATGTCCTGGACAGGATCGTAAAAGAGCAGGCGGATGTAGTCAGCAATCCGAATGTTACGGTTGTCAACATGGTTGGTACGACGGTAGCGCCGAAATCGTCCGCCAATATCTATTGGGACTCGGCGTCTTCCAACGTCTACCTGGTCGTAAAGAACATGCCGAAGCTGGCCAATGACAAGCAGTATCAGTTGTGGGCGCTTATCGACAAGGAAAAGGTGGATCTCGGGGTTTTTGATGCTACGGATGAAAAAGTGATCCTGAAGATGAAGAACACCAAGAAGGCTCAGGCTTTTGCCATCACGATAGAGAAGAAGGGGGGCAGTTCCTCGCCGACCCTGGACAGCCTGCAGTCGGTAGGGAAGACGAGTCAAAGCCAGTAGTGGAAAAAAATCTACAGTTATAGAAAAAAGTCCCGATGTCCGGGACTTTTTTTATTTTCCCGTATGATCGGTTTTCTAAAGAAGTACTTCGCGGCTTTATACATTCCCATCCTCTGGACATTAACCATCGGCATCCTCATGTGTATACCCGGCAAAATGCTGCCCAGCGAGGCGGGCTTCAGCATTCCGCAGTTCGATAAACTGGTGCATATCGGTCTGTTCGGCGGATTTGTATTCCTTTGGAGCCTTTGGCTGACGAAGCGGGTGGATGCCCCCGCGGTATTGCTGCGCTGGTTCTTTGTCTTTTATGTAATTGCGAATGTATATGGGATCAGTATGGAGTACGTGCAAAAATACTGGATCCCGGGGCGGGATTATGATCTGGCGGATATCATTGCGGACATGATCGGGGCCGGGCTGGCTTATGGTCTGGTGCATCTTCTTTTGCTGTTTCCCGCAGCTGATAAAAAGAGCAGTTAGACATTCCCGTTATATTCACCTGGTATAAAAAATAAACCCCTGTAGAAACAGGGGTCGTAACCAAAACTAACTGCTTATGAGAAAATTGACTGCTTTATGTGAGTCAAATAGAAAAGACTACTTCATATCCTAATAACGCAAAACAGGTGCCAATATTATATCCCCACTTCTCATTAAACTCCGCTTCCTTTCTCTCACCTCTTTCACTATCCAAAATTACGCTGGAAATTCATTTTCCGTTTCCAATTCAGGGAGTAATAACATTTATTTAGCATTACCTCCTATAAGTTATACAATTTCCCACTGTATAACAAATTTTAGCCTGTTTTTTTGAAAGAACTACCACTTTAGGGTATCTATTCGCGTCAAACCCCACATATAAGAGACAATCCTGGGGTAGGAAAGTTTAACCCCCGAACGTTAAAATAAAGTCAACGGGGGGAAACCGAATCCGTAAGAATATGTGAATCAGGCGGCTGAGGCCTACCGGCGTTAGTTCTGCCGGGCCATTTTTTCGGCGTTCTCGGCGAACTGCAGGGCGTCGATAAAATCCTGGACATTGCCGTTGAGCACGTCGTCGAGGTTATAGACTGTCAGGCCGATACGGTGGTCGGTCACGCGGCCCTGGGGGAAGTTGTAGGTGCGGATCTTGGCACTGCGGTCGCCGGTGCTGACGAGGCTTTTGCGGTGGCGGGCGATCTCATCTTCCTGTTTACGGACCTGTTCCTCGTAAAGCTTTGTTCGGAGCATCCCCATGGCTTTTTCGCGGTTGCCCAGCTGGCTGCGTTCCGTTTGGCAGACTACCACAACGCCGGTAGGGATATGGGTCAGGAATACCTTTGTTTCAACTTTATTGACGTTTTGGCCGCCGGCGCCGCCGCTACGTGCGGTTTCCATTTTGACGTCGCTTTCTTTCAGCTCGAAGTCTATCTCTTCGGCTTCGGGCATGACGGCAACGGTAGCGGCACTGGTATGGACGCGGCCGCTGGTCTCCGTGTCGGGCACGCGCTGGACCCGGTGGACGCCGCTCTCGAATTTGAGGGTGCCGTATACATCGTCCCCTATCACTTCCACCTGTACTTCCTTATAGCCGCCGACGGTGCCTTCGCTTTCACTGAGGATGGCCGTTTTCCAACCTCGTTTTTCGCAGTATTTTAGATACATGCGGAGGAGGTCGCCTGCAAAGAGACTGGCTTCGTCGCCGCCGGTGCCAGCCCTGATCTCAAGGATGGCATTCTTCTCGTCCTGCGGGTCTTTGGGTATCAGGAGCTGGCGGATATGGGATTCCAGCTGCACCTTACGTTCTTCCAGGCCAGGAATCTCTGCTTTCGCCAAGTCCTTCAACTCCGGGTCGTCCCCGTTCAGGGCCTCCTTGTCGAATTCGAGCGTATCAAGGAGGTCTTTGTATTGGTTGTAGGCGATCACGATCTTTTCGACATTGCGGTATTCCTTGCTCATGGCGCTGAACCGGCGGTTGTCACTTACGACTTCCGGGTTACTGAGGGCTACAGCCAGGTCCTGATATCGGGCGTTTATCGCTTCTAATTTGTCTAGCATATCTTCGGTACTTTTAGCATCCGGCCAGCCGAAAGGCGGGGTTGGCAGGACCGCAAAATTAAATCTTTGGGAATGACTTACCGAAAATTCAAAGCCGATTATTTATTTCTGGGGGATAGGATGGCCGAATCTGATAGTGTCTTGATTACCAAGGACGATGGCACAGTGCAGGATGTGGTTCCGGCTGCGGTGGCGGGGGAAGATGTCGTTTACATGACGGGGTTGTTATGCCCGGGGTTTGTAAACAGTCATTGTCACCTGGAGCTTTCGCATATGCGGGGGGTGATACCGGAGGGGACAGGGTTGGTAGATTTTCTGGGGGCGGTGATCCGGCGCCGGGGGATGGGTGCTGACGGTCCGGAAGGAGGGATCGCGTCGGCCATTGCGGCGGCAGAGCAGGAGATGCTGGATGGCGGCATCGTGGCGGTCGGAGACATCTGCAATACAGCGGACACGCTGGGGCAGAAGGGGCTGGGGCGGCTGCACTACCATAATTTCATTGAAACGATCGGCTTTGTGGAACAGGGCGCGGCGGCGCGGTTTGAGCAAAGCAAGGCCATTTACGACCGGTTTGGCGGGGGCCGTTCCCTTGTGCCGCATGCGCCGTATTCAGTGTCGGCGGCCCTTTTCTCGCTGATTGCGGATCTTGCCGGCAACCGGCTGCTTACTATGCACAACCAGGAAAGCGAGGAGGAGAATGCCTTCTTTCTTTCCGGAAAGGGGGATTTTTTACGGTTGTATGCGATGTTGGGGGTGGATGTATCGTTTTTTCATGGAACGGGAAAAAGGAGCCTCGGGAGTTGTCTCCCTTATTTTCACGAGGGGCAGTCGATGATCCTGGTGCATAATGTGGCTACCGAAGCCGGGGATCTGGAAATAGAAGAGGGCGGCCCGGAATTGTATTTTTGTCTTTGTCCCAATGCCAACCTCTATATCGGCGGTCAGCTGCCGGATGTGGAGTTGCTGGATCGGCGTGGATGCCGGATAGTGGTCGGCACGGATAGCCTGGCGTCGAATCACCGGCTTTCGGTGTTAGAGGAGTTGAAGACGCTGCAGCGGGCTTTTCCCCGGCTGGACGCTGCCAGGTTGTTGGGATGGGCGACGTTGAATGGCGCCCGGGCTTTGCAGATGGAGGAGTTGCTGGGTAGTTTCTCGACCGGCAAGAAGCCGGGAGTTGTGTTGCTGACCGGTTTGGAGGATCAGCGGCTGGCATCGGGGACGACAGCGAGGCGGATCATTTAGGAGAGGATGGTCTGCAGGATGGAGAGGGTGCGCATCTCCCCAAAATCGGGCACATGGAGCGCATAGAAGGTACGATAGGCCTGGAGCAGGTGGCGGCGGGTTTCCTGGTTTAGTGCCAGTTCCTGCAGTTCTTCCGGCCGGCGGGCTCTTAGCAATTGGGCAGTCATATAGCTGTATGCGCCTTCGATGAAATAGGGATGCTGGGGATGTTCGGCCACGAATTGTCCTTCCTGCATGTCGAAGTAGGGTGTAAGCTCACTGTACGTGTCGTCGATGCGCAGGCCGAAGAAACCGGCGAGATGGAGGATGAAGAATAACGGTAGATTCGCCTGTACGCGGCTTTCGGCCGCGTCGAGATGCTGGAAGCAGTCCTCTATAAAGTAAAAGAGGTCAGGGTTTGGTTCGGGCTGGCGGAGGCATTTCTGCAATAGCTCGACCATGAAGAGCGCGACGGCGTTCTTGAAGACGTTGAAGAAAATGTGCTGATAGATCACGCCCCATTTGAACTCGCGGATGCGTTGGAGGTTTTTGAGATCGTTATGATATACGATGAGGTCGAGGATGGCAGCGGGCTGGAAGAGGTTGGCTTTGCCCGGGCCCTTGCGGGTGCTTGTACGGACGCCGTTGACGAGATAGGACTGGATGCCGAAGAGCTCGGTGTAAAGGGAGACGATGAGGCTTGTTTCGCCGTATTTGACTGCTTTGAGGACTATTCCTTTCGTTTTGTGAAGTTGCACTTGTAAAAATACGTTTATTTGCAAAGTAAAATTTTCAGCATGTGGGAATCCATTGCCCGATTGGTACTCAGATTCAGGTTGTTTTTGCTCGTTACCTTATTGGCGGTCACCGGCTATATGGGCTGGCGGGCATCGGCTGTGAAGCTGAGCTATGATTTCAATAGTGCCATTCCCACCGATAATCCAAAGTATAAGGCTTACCAGGAATTCCGGCAGAAGTTCGGGGACGATGGAAACCTTTTGGTCATCGGGGTACAGACGGACAAACTATTCCGGCAGGATATCTTCACCGATTATATCGCATTGTCGGAAGCGTTGAAGAAGGTCCCGGGGGTGGATGGCGTGCTGGGTCCGGCCGTGGCCATCAACCTGGTCAAGGATACCGTGACGCAGAAGCCGAGGGCTGTGCGCATTTTCCCGGAGCACCCTGCCTCGCAGGCGGTGATCGACAGTGGCAAGCAGGTATTGCTTGGTTTGCCTTTCTATGATGGTATTTACTATAATAAGGGTACGGATGCGTGGCGGACAATAGTGACCGTGAACAAGACGGTGATGAACAGTGCGAAGCGCCTTGAAACGGTCGACGGGATAACGCGCCTGGTGGATGCTTTCGGGGCGCGGCATGGGTTGGACATGCACTACAGCGGACTGCCGCTGATCAGAACAAAAATGGCGGCCAAGGTCGCAAGTGAAACGAAGTGGTTCTTGCTTGGGTCGATTTGCATACTGGCGGTGATCATGCTTGCTTTTTTCCGTAGTCTGAGCACGATGCTGTTGTCGCTGGCGGTTGTCATCATCGGGGTGATTTTTAGTTTTGGGACTATGGACCTGTTAGGGTACAAAATAACGCTGTTGAATGCGTTGACCCCGACGCTTGTGGTGGTCATTGGCATTCCCAACTGTATCTATTTCATGAACAAATACCATACGGCTTACCGGGATACGGGGGACAAGCATGCTGCGCTAGTGCTGATGATCGGCCGGATGGGGATCGTGACGCTTTTTTGCAATCTGACCGCTGCGATCGGGTTTGGTGTTTTTGCGTTGACCCGAAGTGCGATCCTGAATGAGTTTGGGGTAGTAGCGGGGATCAATATCATGTTGCTTTTTTTTATCTCCTTTATACTGATCCCGGTGGTGCTGAGCTATCTGCCTGCGCCCCGGCCGAAGCACATGCTTTATTTGCAGAACAGGTGGCTGGCGGCCATCTTGAAAAGGCTGGAGCTGTGGACCCTGCATCATCAAGTGGCCGTATACACGGTCACGGCGGTGGTGGTCGTCATTTCGGTAGCAGGGATGTTCAGGCTGAGGTCCGAGGGTTTTATTGTGGATGATCTGCCGCGTAAGGATCGATTGTTTGCCGATCTCAAATTCTTCGAAAGCAATTTCAAGGGGGTGATGCCGTTGGAGATCATTATCGACACGAAGCGAAAGAAGGGTTTGCGTGCCAATATGCTGAAGACGCTGGACAGTGTTGACAGGCTATCGGCTTATGTGACCACGCAACCGGAAATGGCGAGGCCTTTGAGTTTCGTGGAAGGCCTGAAGTTTATCCGGCAGTCTTATTATGGCGGGGACAGCAATAGTTATACTGTACCGAATGATAATACGGACCTGGCATTTCTGCTTACTTACCTGAATCCGGCAGGCGGCGGGGAGAGTGTTGTCGGGCGGCAGGCCGAGGGGAGTGCGAATCCGGGGGCGGGCAAGAACGATCTGACAAAGTTGTTACGCAGTTTTATAGACAGCAACCAGCAGGAGCTGCGTGTCAGTATCGAGATGGCGGATATTGGCAGTAAGCGGTTGCCGCTGGTGTTGGAAGATCTCCACAAGAAGACGGCGGCCCTGTTCGATTCCGCCAAATACAAGGTAGAATTCACGGGTACGAGTGTGACCTACCTGGAGGGGAGCAGCTTTATCATCAAGGGATTGAAGGATAGCATACAATGGGCATTCTTATTGATCGCGGGTTGTATGCTGGTGTTGTTCCGGTCTTTGCGTATCCTGATCTGTTCGCTGGTGCCGAATGTGATCCCCTTATTGATAACGGCGGGGATCATGGGCTGGGCGGGGGTGAGGCTGCGGCCGTCGACGGTGATCGTCTTCAGCATTGCGCTGGGGATAGCGATAGATATCACCATCCGGTTCCTGGTGAATTACCGGCAGGAAGCCGGGGCGGATCCTGAAAAAGCGGTGGTTGATACGATCAATACGACGGGTATCAGCATACTTTATACTTCGCTGGTGTTGACGGCGGGGTTCGTCATTTTTTGCTTTAGTGATTTTGGGGGTATACTGGCATTGGGTTGGTTGACATCGCTGACACTGGTGATCGCGACGATTACCAACCTGGTCTTTCTGCCGGTGTTGTTATTGGGATTGACGAAGGGGAAAGGAAAGCGGTCAAAACTCAATGAGGCTGTTCTTGATGGCAAACATGACCAGGCCCACCCGGGTGCGCACCTTTAATTTTTCGAAGAGGGTATTGCGGTAGTTGTCGACGGTCCTGGGGCTGATGAACATTTTGTCGGCAATATCCTTGTACGATAATTCGGAGCAGACGAGCCGCAGGAATTCCTTTTCTTTATCATTCAGCACGATGGGGTCTTCGGGGTTGCCGAGGTCCTTGTGCAGGCCGCTTACGATCTTCCCGGAGATATATTCGGAGAGATAGAAGTCTTTTTGCATGATCGAGTCGAGCGCCAGTTTCAACTCCTCCGGCTCGATATTCTTCAGGATGTAGCCTTTGGCGCCCAGCCGGAGCATACGGATGATGGTATTTTCGTCGCTAAACATGGAAAGGGCGAGGACTTTTATCTGCGGGTAGGTCTTGTGGAGCCAGCGGACGGTCTCGTAACCATCCATGTCGGGCATATTAACGTCCAGGAGGATGACGTCGGGGAGGACGTTCTGCGGGGTGATCTTTGTTTTGAGGTCCTTACCGTTGTCGCCTTCGAAGAGAACGCTGTAATTTTCGAATGAACCGATGAGTTTTGCCAGCGCCTTGCGCAAAAGACTGTGATCATCTACAATGCCTACCTGTATTTTCCTTGTTGCTGCTCCCATAATCAATTTATAATATCTCCTTGTCCAAGGGCAGTTCCACCTTTATGGAGGTTCCTTTGCCCGGTTGGCTTTGAACGGTGATCTGAGCGCCGATCAGGGAGGCACGGTTTGTCATACTCTTCAGGCCAATGCCGCTGGATGAGGTTGCCTGAGTCCGTTTTTTCTCAATGTCAAAACCGATCCCATTGTCCTCTACTTTCAGAACAAATTTATTATCAATTGAGTAATTAACCGCAATATTTACATGGGTGGCCTTTGAATGTTTGAGAATATTGTTGACCATCTCCTGAAACATCCGAAAAAGGAATATAGAGCGCTGATCTTCAAGCTTATACTCATCTCCCTCCACAGAGAAGCTGACTTTGAGGAGACCGGTGCGCTGCAGACTGTCGAGGTCGAACCGCATGGCTTCGACGAGTCCTATCTGAGTGATCCGGTCCGTGTGCATGCTTTTTGTGAGGTTTCCCATATCGAAGATGACCTTGTTGAGCATCTGGCGGCTATTTTGAACGCTTTCATATGCCTGGTGATCTTTTTCGAGCGGGAGTATGCTAAGGGAGAGCTTCACAACGGAGAGGACCTGGCCGATATTGTCGTGGAGTTCCTGGGCGATCGTTTTGAAAGTCGATTCCTGTATTTCGAGTTGAGAGCGGAGAAGTTCTTGTTGGTATTGATCTTTCATGCGGGCCAGTTGTTGTTCCTGGCGGTGTTGCCGGCGTTGATAGAGAAAGAGCATAGAGACGATGAAGCCGACCAATAAGAAGGCCAGCGCGACCGCGACTACAACGATGACATAAATTTCCTGGTTTTGAGCCTGCATAAAAAGGCGATAGTGAACGATAAATATAGCAAGATATTCAAAAGGACCAATATAGCCAGTAGATTGGAAAGAATTACCCGAGGCAATACTTTGAGTAGGTTGACTGCGCCATAAAGCGGAAAATTACAGGTATAGTAGAAAAGCAGACCTGAGCAGATCCAGAAGGCGGGTTGGCGGCCGAGATTGACGGAGGACGGACGTTGGAACAGTTCCCAGAAATAGTAGATGCAGGAGCCGATGATGAGCAAGCAACCCAATGCATAGGTCATTGTGTGGAATCCGTTGCGTTGGATAAAAAAGATATTGGTGAGGGCGACGATGGGATAGGCAAAGAGAAGGATATAGTACATCTTCTTTGCGCGGCGGCCATAGACGATCTCGCGGAACATATACAGATAAAAGGTGAACTCTACTACGGTGGAAATGTTGCTGAGCTGGGTATTATCGATCTTGGCGATAGCGAGGTAATTCTCCACCCAGGTAAAGAGGCAGATGAGCAGAAGAAAGAAGGAAAAATACCGCAGCCAGCGCTGGGCGGTGGGAAAGAAAAAGACCGTCAGGCTGGCAAGGAAGGCAATCGCGGGGGAGATAGAGATAATATTTATCAGATAACTGGCCGTATCGAAAAGTTTTAGAGGTTGGGTAAAGGTATCCTGTAGTTTTGATAAATAAAAACCGCCCGGGTATAAACCGGGCGGTTTTTTTGTCTTATCTTTTTGGAGATAGGTGAGAATGCTTAGTTGATCTCCTAAATGACTTCCATGCCACCGCTGTTGCGAACGACGAGCGTGCCGTTCTTGCCGAGGCCGGTGCCGCACCATGGTGGGCAAAGTACTGGACCGTCGAGGGCGAGGATCTCGGGGCGGCCAGCTTTGTCGATAAAGAGTTCTTTGGCATTTTCCAGGGAGCCGTCCTTGCTACGGTTTGCGACCAATACAAGGGTCTGCATACCTGCTACTTCGGGGCGGCGATAATTTTGAGGAAATACGCCAAAATGCATGCGAACGCCATTCCCACCATTGGCCTTTACATCTTCCAGGAAACCCTCCAGTTCTTCCACGGTGAACCAGACGCTGAGTGAGTCGGACTTGCCCAAGCGGTCGGAATTGGCTGCCCACCTTTCCTGTTTGTAGGCGGCGGTCAGTTCGTTCATTTCGCTTTTCGTAACGTGGCTGCCGACATTTACGCAATTTTTTGCAATAGTGTTCATAGCTGTTGTTGTTTGAATGTTGAAGAATAATTTGCTGATGTAAATGTATTCCTCAACATCCCTCGAGTCTGAACACAAGGAAATATAAATCACCTAATTATAAATTAATATTATCCGTAAAATAAAGGGGATCAAAGAATCAGGAGCAGAATATCACAAAAAAAAGGCTTTTCCCGCATATAAAAAACAGTAAGATCCGCGCGAATTTGCACGTGAAATCCGCAGGGTAATCTTGCGTGTTTTACGCAAAAAAATAACGGGTCATTTTTCAAGCCTCATTTTCGACGGTTCAAGATATTTATTGGACATTTAGAGGGAGAGGTTGCCTATTATCCCGTTTTTAATATTTGATATCCTGAAAAAAGTGTCGTTCGGGTTTTGTCCTATACTTAAATACCGTCAGGAGATGCGACCGCATGCCGCCATTTATTTCTCTTAAAATGAAATGTTTAGTTAGCAACAGCATACATAACCATTAACACCTTATCCTGTTTTGTATTAATAAAAGTGTGTATGGGTATGTATGCTGATGCCAGACTACCAAATAAACGAATTGCGCCTGCTGTTTAGTACGCGCGACGTCCTTTGCGGCTTACCTTCTGTTACCATTCAAAATCGACTCCAATCGGATTGCATTAAAACCGGCCTTAGCCGGTTTTTTTGTGCCCGCGCCGCTCATTTCTGTACATTTGCGGCTCATATGAATAAGAAGATAAAATCGGCCTTAATTTCTGTCTTTTATAAGGACGGCCTGGAGCCTGTAGTAAAAAAACTACACCAGTCGGGGGTTATTATTTATACCACGGGGGGTACTCAAAAGTTTATCGAAGGTCTTGGTTTGCCCTGCGTAGCGGTTGAAGGTCTGACCTCCTACCCTTCCATTTTAGGGGGTCGGGTCAAGACCTTACATCCCTCCGTTTTTGGCGGCATACTGGGCCGGCGGGACAATCCAGTGGATGTGGAAGAGATGTCCCGGTATCATATACCGGAGATCGACCTGGTCATCGTAGACCTTTATCCTTTCGAGGAGACGGTAGCGTCGACCGCTGACGACAAAGCGATCATCGAGAAGATCGACGTGGGTGGTCCGTCGATGATACGGGCTGCGGCCAAGAATCATAATGATGTGGTGGTGATCGCGAGCAAGGCCGAATATGGCTGGTTGGAGACGTTGCTGGATGAACAGGGCGGCGAGACCAGCCTGGAGCAGCGACGGATGCTTGCTGCCAGGGCCTTTGAAGTTTGCGCACACTACGATGTCGTCATTGCCCAATATTTTAGCCCCGCGGGAACCGATTATTTTCTGGAATCGGTCCCTTCGCCCAAGGCTTTACGTTATGGGGAGAATCCTCACCAGGCCGCTCGGTTCTTTGGGAAACTGGAAGAGTTGTTCGAGCAGGTGAACGGCAAGGAGCTCTCCTATAATAACCTGGTAGATGTGAATGCGGCAGTGGAGCTGATCCAGGAATTTGACGGCGGCAAGACCGGGGAGATCGTGTTTGCGATCATCAAACATACAAATGTCTGTGGGATCAGTATCCGGCCGGGTCTGAAAGCGGCCTGGGACAGTGCGCTGGCAGGCGATCCCGAGAGTGCTTTTGGCGGCGTATTGGCCTGCAATAGTGCCGTTGACAAAGCGACCGCGGAAGCCATCAACGAAATATTCTTCGAAGTGCTGATAGCGCCGGCTTTTGATGCCGATGCGCTGGAAGTCCTGCGGAGCAAGAAGAACCGTATCCTGCTGATGCAAAAGTCGAAAGTCGCGCCGGCGGAGCAATTTCGCAGTTTGCTCAATGGCGTATTGCAGCAGGCGCCGGACCTGGGAAATTACCTGGAATGGAAGGAAGTGGGCGGGCGCGAATCGACTGCCGCGGAGAAGGCGGATCTGAGCTTTGCGAATATTGTGTGCAAGCATTTGAAGTCGAACGCCATTGCATTGATAAAGGACCTGCAGCTGGTGGGCAAGGGTTGTGGTCAGACGAGCAGGGTGGATTCGGTGCGGCAGGCCATTGCCAAGGCGGGTCAGTTCAATTTCGATCTGCATGGGGCGGTGCTGGCCAGCGATGCATTCTTTCCTTTTAACGACTCGGTACAGATCGCCCATGCTGCCGGCGTCACCGCCTTTATACAGCCAGGCGGCTCCATCCGGGACAAGGATTCCATCGAATATTGCGTTGAAAATAAATTGGTGATGGTAATCACGGGGATACGCCATTTCAAGCACTAATTTCAGAGCTGATCAACGATCCCAATAGATCTCCTCTGTTAGAAAAATCTTATATGCCTCGCGCCAACCGGCGAACTTGGGGTCTGTGCCCAGGAAGTTATTGTGCCAAATGGTGACCATAAGGCCATTGACCTTACGAACATGATGATAATACCGCATCAGTTCCTGTCTTGCCTGAGCCGCATCGTAGCCCTGTTCGAAGAAGGAGTTGGCATCCATAAAACAAAAGGGAAATATGCGCAGCTTTGTCGCCTGCTCCTTATCCAGATCATACCAGTAATAAGAAGAGGCTACTGAAGCCCGGAAGCCGTTGATGGAGCCATAGCCCATCGAGAACTCTTGCCCGATGCCATGCGCCAGCAGGCGGCGGTAGGTCTGAGGAAGGGCGAATCGGATATAGTGTTGGCGGCTACGCGTAATCGTTTGTCCGCTGACGATCTCGAGCCATTCGATCTCCTCCCGCAGGCTTTTTTCGTCGTCACCGCTTTGCCAGGACGGGTGTATCCCGAGTCGGTGGCCATTGCCATGATAAGCTATGAGTTCCTGGAAAGCCCGTGAAGAGGTGGGGATGTTCTTATCCACGCCTTTTTGTTTTGCCGCTACTAAAAAGAAGTAATAAGGCCGCAACCGGCAATAGAGATGGAGAGAGTCGAGCCATTCATAGGCGTCAAAGGGGTCCTGCTGCTTGCCCCTGAGGATGGCGATCCTTTGGAGGACGGCTTTTACCTGGCCTTTGACCAGGGATCTTATGGCGCCGCCGAGATTGCGAAACCAGCTTTTATGCAGGAAGGCATAGGCAGAGTCGATATCGTAGGTGGGGACGAATTTGAATGCCGGGAAACGGAAGATGAGACCCGGGTATTTGCGGGCGAGCGCCCCGCGAAGATCCTGAAGCCAATAGTTGACGAGTGGCAGGTCCAGGAAGTTTTCGCGCCACGCGAGAGAATTGGTATGGGCGAAGCGGCCGTAGCTATCCAGGGTATGGGGCAGGTATTCTTCGTAGCGGCTGAGCAGATAGAATGCGGCGGAAAAAATGTCGAAGGGGATATCGCCTTCGGTGGGGAAGAATGCTTTACGGCCGTTGTGCAGGAAACAGGTGATGGACTGTGGAGTAATACCGGATTCGAAGAGAAGGGCGGCAGGCCGGATGGAAAAGGCATCTTTGTCGGGTGTGGCGGAATAGTCGATGCGCGGGCCCGCAGCAGCGGCGAATTCTGCACGGTCGCTGGTAATTCTGATGGGCACGTCAAAGAGTTCTTTTGAGAAGAAGTCGATGATGTATTGCAGGCGCGGGGTGTTATGAGCACAGTACAGGATCATCCACGCTCCGTTTTCCAGCGTTGGTTGAAGGTTTTCGGTGCGAATTCGAGCTCGTCACGATGTGCGGCCCAGGCTTTGAAGGCTTTTTTCACCATCCAGTTCTTTAGCCCGGAGCTCCCTATGTTCATCATCCCGCGGTTGAGACTCGCTTTTTTCCAAAGTTTCCATGCGAGTTTTTCTGCCAAAGACGCGTAGCCGTCTTTTACGGCTTCGTAGCGGTTGTCAAGCAGGAGTTCGTGGAGGTTTATTTTTACGGCGCAGACCTCGGTGCAGTTACCGCAGAGCGAGGAGGCATAGCTAAGGTGTTTCCATTCACCCATGTCTTTGAGGTGGGGAGTGATCACGGAGCCGATGGGCCCGCTATAGGTTGTGCCATAGCTATGGCCGCCAATATTCTTATAAACGGGGCAGGCATTGAGACATGCGCCGCAGCGGATGCAGTAGAGGCTTT
>Ga0302309_10000717_pt1 | contig 35586 bp, 32 predicted proteins | sample III_Palsa_N1_1_FD_200453 | JGI IMG/M metagenome (GOLD analysis project Ga0302309, IMG submission 200453) | Peat permafrost microbial communities from Stordalen Mire near Abisko, Sweden - III_Palsa_N1_1 | ecosystem: Environmental > Terrestrial > Soil > Palsa > Peat permafrost | place: Sweden...
ACTTCAACTAAGCGACACAAATCATCAAAGAGAAATTCGCGTCGAGGTACGGCGCGGCCAACAATCAATCACGGTCAGTTGGCCGACATCCGACGCGGCTCAGTGTGCAGCGTGGTTACGCGAGTGGCTGAAATGATCCGCATCGACGAGGCGTGGCTCGCAGTTGACCCACTGGACATGCGTGCAGGGTTCGACACGGTGCTCGCGCGGGTAGTCGCCGTGTTCGACGCTGCGCATCCTCACCACGCTTATCTCTTCACGAACCGCCGAGCTAACCGTTTGAAGGTGCTTGTCCACGACGGAATCGGAATCTGGTTAGCAGCGAGGCGGCTAAACCAGGGACAGTTCGTCTGGCCGCAGCCCGGAACCGACACGCGTCGGGCGATCACGCAGGAGCAACTAGCTGGACTGGTGCTCGGATTGCCGTGGCAACGCATCGGCCAAGACGGCGTAATTCGCGTCGTGTAAGTCAGCCCGCGACAATCGGTGCGTGTGCCAATACCCTTGTCGCACGGGCTTTGGCACACTATTGGTCATGATCGATAGGACACAACTCCAGGACATGAGCGCAGACGAGTTGCGTGTGCTCGCCCTGGAATTGATGTCCGAAGTTCAGGCGCAACAACACATCGTCGATCGCACGGAAGCAGCACTACGCTTCAGCGACGCGAAGCTCGCGCAACTTACGCACGAGATGGCAGTACTCAAGCGCTGGAAGTTTGCTGCCCGAAGCGAGAAGCTCGGTCACGAGCAGCAAAGCCTGCTCGATGAAACAATCGATGCCGACTTGGCCGCCATCGAACTCGAGTTAGAGAAGCTGTCCCCGCAGCCAAAGGCGAAAGATGCACCGAACAAACCACGCCGAACGCCGCTTCCGGCCAACCTCCCGCGTGTCGATGTTCATCATGAACCGGAGTCGACCCTCTGCGGCTGCGGATGCGAACTCAAGCGCATCGGCGAGGACATCAGCGAGAAGCTCGATTACACGCCGGGCGTGTTCACCGTCGAGCGTCACGTTCGTGGCAAATGGGTGTGCGGCCACTGCGAGACCCTGACCCAAGCGCCGGTGCCAGCGCATGTCATTGATAAGGGCATTCCGACCGCCGGCCTGCTGGCACACGTGCTCGTGTCGAAACACGGTGATCACCTTCCGTTGTACAGACAAGAACGCATCTTCGCGCGCGCCGGCCTGGCGATTCCCCAATCGACACTGGGCCAATGGGTGGGCATGTGTGGCGTTCGACTGCAGCCGTTAGTTGACGCGCTGAAAGAGAAGATCCTGAAGCATCGCGTGTTGCATGCCGACGAGACACCGATTTCGATGCTCAGTCCGGGAAAGGGGAAGACGCACCGCGCTTATCTCTGGACTTATTGCCCCGGGGCATTCGAACAGATGAAGGCGGTCGTCTACGACTTCGCCGAGAGCCGCGCCGGCGAGCATGCGCGAGCCTTCCTCGATCCATGGCGCGGTCACTTAGTGTGCGATGACTTCGCGGGCTATAAGCAGCTGTTCGCCCAAGGCGTGACCGAAGTTGGTTGCGCTGCCCACGCGCGCCGTAAGTTCTATGACTTGCATGTCGCCAGTCGAAGCCAGATTGCCGAAGATGCGTTGCGCTACATCAGCCAGCTGTACGATGTCGAGCGCGAGGCGCGTGATCTCTCCTCCGAAAATCGATTGGAACTTCGCCAACGATGCGCGCGTCCCGTAGCCGAAGCGCTGCACGCCTGGATGGTTCTGCAGCGTGCACGCGTGAACGAAGGCTCGTCCATAGCGAAGGCGCTTGACTACAGTCTGCGGCGGTGGGCAGCGCTCACCCGATATCTCGATGATCCCCAGCTTCCCATCGATAACAATTGGTGCGAAAACCAAATAAGGCCGGTTGCCGTTAGCAGGGGAAACTGGCTCTTCGCGGGTTCAGCTCGCGCGGGCCGGCGTCAGGCCGCAGTGATGAGTCTCATCCAGTCGGCTAAGCTTAATGGGCACGATCCCTATGTCTATCTGAAAGACATCCTGGCACGACTCCCTACACAGCCCGCCAGCCGGCTCGATGAGCTGTTGCCGCATCTCTGGCAGCCTCAGCTTCAACAGTAGGCTGATGTCGGCTGCCGAACCCCTGGGATCGCCGGGTGCTTACGGTCAGCACTCCCAGCTACGAATTCGCAAGCCCAAAACGGGCGAACATGGATGCAGCACCTCTGACGAGGCGCTCGCGGTCGTTCGCAGCATGGCGAGCCGGTGGTCAGATCAGGACATCGCCGCATCGTTGAACCGGATGGGTCTACGCACAGGCCAGGGCAAGACCTGGACCGCGCATCGTGTCAGTTCAATACGACGAGTGCGGGACATCCATGCGTATAGGTCCGCTGACAAGGATGGAGAATGGCTGACGATGTTCGAAGCCGCAAAACTGCTCGGCGTCACTAGTCACGCGATCCGCCGGTTGATCAATGATCGGGTTCTGCCCGCCGAGCAGGTGATGCCCGACGCCCCTTGGCAAATTCGTGCGAGCGATCTGCGCAGCGATGCGGTTACAGCGGCCTTGTCGCGCAAACATCGCCCGTGTCGCAATGTTGGGGAAGGACAAATCCCAATGTTTGTCGAGGTCTCAGAAGGAGGTGCACAATGAACGCCCCGTTGCCCAGGGTCTGATCAGGTTCTCGATTCGGTTGTTGTCTATGGGTACATGAGGATCGTCGAGATAGCGCGTGAGCGCCTGCCAACGCTTGAGGTTGTAGTCCAGTGCTTTGGCGATCGGCGAGCCCTCGGAGACAAGCTTGCGCTGAGCGAGCATCCAGACGTGCAACGCCTGTGCAATTGGCCTGCCTCGCTCCTCACGAATTGCTCGTCGTTGCTCAGGATCCAAGTCGGCTGCTTCGCGCTCGACGTCGTAGAGCGCCACGAAGAATTTCAATGCCTGCTCGGCGATCTGGCTCTTCTTGCTCGCATGCAGATCGAAGAATTTTCTCCGCGCGTGTGCCATGCAGCCAATTTCCGTGATGCCCAGTTTGAATCCTGCTTTATAGCCGCTGTAATCGTCAACGACCAGCTTGCCACGCCAGTTGCCCAAGAAGGCGCGGGCATGTTCGCCAGATCTGCCGTCGGCGAACTCGTACACGACAGCGCGCACCTCTGCAAACTGAGTCGACGTGTAGGCCCATAAATAGGCGCTATGCGTCTTCCCTTTGCCGGGGCTCAACATCCGCACCGGCGTTTCGTCTGCATGTAAGACGCTATGGCGCAGCAGTTCCTCCCGAAGTGCGTCGACCAAGGGCTGCAAACGTACACCGCATACGCCCACCCAGCCGCCGAGCGTCGATTGTGGAATTGCTAGGCCAGCCCGGGCGAAGATGCGTTCCTGCCGGTACAGAGGAAGGTGGTCGCCGTATTTGGCAACCAACACCTGCGCGAGCAAGCCATTCGTCGGAATCCCTTTGTCGATCACATGCGGTGGCACCGGCGCCTGGATCAACGTCTCGCACGCTTTACATGCCCACTTCCCACGGATGTGCCGCTCAACAGTGAACACGCCCGGAGTGTAGTCAAGCTTCTCGCTGATATCCTCGCCGATGCGTACGCGCTGGCAGCCACAGGAGCAGCTTAACTCAGTCGGTTCGTGATGGATGTCGGTGCGGGGCAACTGGGGCGGCAACGGCAAGCGTTTGGCCCGCTTGCGAGGTTTCTCCTGCGGCGCGTCCGAGCGCAGTTCATCCAACTCGGCCTCAAGCGCTGCCAAATCCTCATCAATGGCCTCGTCGAGCAAGCTTAACTGCTCGGCAGTGAACTGTTCGCTACGTCTGCCGAATTGCAGGCGTTTGATGACCGAGAGCTCATGGGTGAGCTGGTCAATGCGCGTTTGGCGGTAGTGCGATTCACGCGTCTTCTCGTCGACCTGGGTCATCAACTGCCGCGCGAGTGCGCGCAGTTGATCGGGGTTCAGGGCGTCGAGATCGGTGGGTGAATTCATGCCCCCAAGTTTGCCAGCACTTGCACGCCGGGGGAATCGGAACTGTTTACGTCATTTGCTATACCACCGCGATTACGTGGTCGTGCGCCAACGTCTGCCAGGGCAGCCCGATCACGAGTGCGCGCAGTTGCTCGAGATTTAACGTCTCAGAAATATCACTATGACCATTGGCCCAAACGAAATGACCTTTGTTCAAGCGTCGTGCAGCGAGCCAGACGCCAAAACCGTCGTACACCAGGACCTTCATGCGCGTCGAGCGCTGATTGGCAAACAGATATGCATGATGTGGCCGTGCGGACCCAAATACCTTCACCACGCGAGCAAGGATGGTATCAGCGCCGGCACGCATATCGAGGGGTTCGGTCGCAAGCCAAATGGCGTCGATGCGGATCATCGCAGCACCTCCCGAACCCAAGCTGCGCTGTCACTCAAGCAAAGCTGCGGCCACAGCACTGACACCGTTGTGCCATTGCGCTGAATGTCGATACGCACGTTTGCTTGCGCCGCGTCGGGCGCTTGTGGTGTCGGCACGGTCATTGGCAACGCGACGAAGGCAGGCTTTACGTCGACAACAACCGATTTGAGTGCAGGCGGCGCAGCGTCGCTGGAATCGGCGGCATCTTTAATCCAACGCCGCAGCACATTGGGGTTCAGACCATGCGAAATCGCCACGGCTGAACATGAGACGCCGACCTGGCGACATTGTTCGATAAGCTCTGACTTGAACGAGGTGCTGTAGGTGCGCCGTGTGCGCCCGGTCGGAATGTCTTGGGAAATAGTGTGCACGTGTCCGCTTCCTGATCGTGGAAACGTATGCTCTTACGCCGAAGAATAGAAAACCAGATGAGATTGCCGGGTGCTTACGTACTTCGGGACTGTACATACACGCTTTAATGATCGCGCACTTCGCGTTGTCTATGATTACGCGCTCTGGGTGGCCACCAACCATTCAAAGGTACGACGGTGGCAAGCCAGCCAAGTCTCAACCGTCTGGTCGAACACAATCTCGGCATACTGATGCCGAGACCAGCACAACGTCGCCACATAGATCCACGTCTTGAGTGGAGCTCCGGATTCGTGAATCAATACGGGTCCGGCGCCGAAATCAACTTGCATCGCCTCGCCCGGAGCGAAATCCAGAATCGTCGTAGCGGCCACGCCGCGCTCGGCTTTCAAGTGGATCAGGAAACGACGCATCGCGGAGTAGCTGCCGGTGTAGCCGTGATTGCGTCTGAGCGCGCCGTACATGGTCGTGCCTTGCACACCGGCGTCGAACCAGCTGCGGATCAGGTCGCGAAATGGCTCGAGCGTTGAGATGCAACTGCGAGCTACGCCAGGATCGCGTCCGAATATGCCTGCGAGCTCCGCATCGTCCGGGAGCGGCCGGTCCAGCCCCAGCCAGCCCCGCTCGAGCGCCACCTTACGCACGCCCTTGAGTTTGCCGCGGCCCATAAGCCGTGCGCCGGCAATGTCGCGATCTGAATCACCTTGACGCATGCGCGTCAAAACTTGTCGATGTTCAAACACCTCGAATCTCCTGTTGCTCATCGGCCCTCCGGGGCAAAAACTCCGAAGATAGCCAGTTACGGAAATTCGAAACGCGTTTCGGCCTACACCGACACAAGACAACGAGCGAGCAAAGTGGCTCGATTACGTCGATCCTGAGGTGGCTTTATACGCCGATCATCGAGTGGCCTGAATATGCCGATCATTCACTGGCCCGATTACGGCGATCATCCGGTGGCTGGATTACGCCGATCATGAAATGGACCGATTACGCCGATCCGTGACAAGGGCAGACAAGCCGTAAGTCTGGCGAGAGCAGGTTGAACCCATGGAGACTGATGGAGTGGATCTGTTTTGATACGTGAAACGACACGCACCGTATTAGCCGAATACCGAATAACCGGCATCAGGTCCATAGCATTTATTAAATAGAAAAGCCGTTTCCATCAATCTGAGCAGCGCATAATTCCTTACGCAAAAATAGTTCGTCCCTTTGTATTGATGCTTTCGTTCCGTAAACCGTAACGTGTTGGCATGCGCTCTCAGCATTCGCCAGTCATGGGCAGAAATTCTTTCGAAACACCTGCGATTTTCTTTCGTTATCTGGAGACCGTTATGCCGTCATTCTTTGACCTTGAAGCTTTTTCCGGCAAAAAGAAATGGGAGTTCTTCCGCGACGTGGTGGCCACTACCTATGTTCCAGTCGATGTTAAGTGCGATGAGACGGACAAATTTGATGCCTGGATCGACCGGACTCAAATAGGCGTTGTCACAGTTGATCGGGCGTACTTGGCGCAAATGGATGTGGATAGAAATGCCCGCCACATCGCGCGGTCTGACGATGACCCGTTACTGATCGCAGTACCGCTGTCCGGCTCGATTTTCGTCAACCAAGACTCCAAGGATGCGCTGGTTGGCCCTGGCGAGTTTTATGTCATGGATCCGGCCAGGCCGTATCGGCTGACTGTTGTGGAAGACATGACCTTTTTGTCGATTCAACTTCCGCGCAAGCTGTTAACTTCAAACATCACGCAGATAGAACACGTTACGGGAACAAGCTTTAATCGCGAGCTCCCTTACGCGCGGCTTGCGATGGATTTTGCGTCCAGTCTCAATAGTGTCGCCGATGCCATCGAACCCATTTCAGCAAACCGGATTGGTGCAATAGCCGTCGATTTGTTCACCATGGCATTGTGGGAGCGCCTTGGGAAGGTGCGTACTCATAGTACGACGCATCGATCCGCGCAATTCCGCAAAGCAATATCCTTCATTGAAGAGCATCTTGCAGATGAAGACTTGAGTCTTGAAAAAGTTGCAATTTCGATGGGGATTTCGACCCGTTACTTGCATGGTCTTCTGTCAGAAGGGGGCACCGACTACCGCCGATACGTGCTTGAGCAGAGACTGGCACGATGTGCGCGAGAACTGGCGTCCGGCGGTGTTTTCGATATTTCCATTGCCGACATCGCCTACAAATGGGGATTTTCCGACAACGCGCACTTCAGCCGGACGTTCAAGAAACACTATGGGATGTCGCCTCGTGACTACCGTGCGTTGCATCAACTCCCGTAGGCTCGTGACCAGGGCTTGACTCCGCAAAGCTGCTTGGCTAACGCGTCCACAGCATCTATCCGAGTCGGTTAAAGGGCGCGCGGAATATACTAAGCTATCCAAAATAAGTAGATGGACCGCCTATGTCGGGTGTCAAGTCGACCGGATCATTATCGGACTCGGACTCGGACTCGGACTCGGACTCGGACTCGGACTCGGACTCGGACTCGGCGATGGTGATCCAGCCAGGTTGCACAGTGACGGGGCGTTTGAGCAATCCTGCACAGACAATCCGAAGCGTATCCAAAGCACCGGCGAACCCGTTTGAACCAAGACTTTATTAAGAATTAATTCCGTATTAATCGCGGTCGTTTCGTTACGCCCTACACTTGTTGAGCCAGATTGATCAGGACCACCAGTTCTTATTTTCAATCTGAAAGATGGCCATCAGTCTTCCGGTATCGCCGATGCTCATCACTCTCGGGATTGCCTTGTCACCCGTCAGTGAAAGACCAGCGTATTCGTCAAATCTTTAAGAAAAGGCCAAGAGAACCATGCCAGATACCAACGCGCAAACACCGCTGATGGCAACGCGTCGAGCGCTCTTTAAACTCGCGGCTGCGGTTGGCGCGGCTGCCACCATGCCGTTCGCAGCTTCTGCGGCGGAGCGCGCCACGAAGATCCCGGTCCACAGCGACCATAGCAACGGAGAAAGGGCAATGAACACGGTAACAACCAAAGACGGCGTCCAGATTTTTTATAAAGACTGGGGAAGCGGACAGCCCATCGTTTTCTCGCACGGCTGGCCGCTAAGCGCAGACGACTGGGATACCCAGATGATGTTTTTCCTGAACCACGGATATCGTGTGATCGCGCACGACCGACGAGGTCACGGCCGCTCGACCCAGACCGCAGATGGTCATGACATGGATCATTATGCGGACGATCTCGCAACCGTCACCGCGCATCTGAACCTGAAGGACGCCATCCATGTGGGTCACTCGACAGGCGGCGGCGAGGTTGTGCGCTATCTTGCGAGACACGGCGAAAGCCGCGTTTCGAAGGCTGTATTGATCAGCTCGGTCCCGCCTCTGATGCTCCAGACTCCCGCGAATCCGGGCGGACTTCCCAAGTCTGTGTTCGATGGATTGCAGGAACAGGTGGCGAAGAACAGGGCGCAATTCTTCCGTGACCTGCCCGCAGGACCTTTTTATGGTTACAACCGCGAAGGCGCGAAACCGTCTGAAGGCATCATTCAGAATTGGTGGCGACAAGGCATGAATGGGGGTGCCAAAGCACACTACGACGGCATCGTTGCGTTTTCGCAGACGGACTTCACCGAGGACTTGAAGAAGATCAACGTCCCGACGTTGGTCATGCACGGAGATGACGACCAGATCGTGCCTTACGCAGACTCCGGTCCGCTGACAGCCAAGCTGGTGAAAAACGGCATCTTGAAAACCTACAAGGGTTATCCGCACGGGATGCCGACAACGGAAGCCGAGACGATCAACGCAGACCTGCTGGCGTTTATCAAAGGCTAAGGCGCTTAGGATTACGGTTTTCCAGCGGTGAATGTTTCGTCGCCGTCCTGGTCGACAGAGCACAAGCTCGATATGTGCTCTGTCCAGATCGCTTCGTTTTGAAGGTAGCGGGTCTCTCATCGGCAACTGAACGCTACCTTGAGGAACACAAACAGATAGCCTCCGCTTCGGGATCATCTTGCACGCCTGCGCTTCTGCTTACGATTCAAACGAGGAACTAACGCGATGAACGACTCGACCGTAACCCATACTCTCTTCCAGGTTTCCACGTCCGGTGCATTGGTCGCAGGCGTCTTTTCCGGCGCAGTCTCATGTCGAACGTTGCTGGACCACGGGGACTTCGGCGTCGGAACTTTTGCCAGGCTCGACGGCGAAATGGTCGTTCTCGAAGGGAAGATTTATCAGGTGAGAAGCGACGGCTCTGTATCGTTGGCGAGCGCTGACGAGGAGGCGCCCTTTGCAGTGGTCACACGGTTTAGTGCTAATGTCGACGTGGCGGATCTGGAGCTTCCTTCGTTGGAAGCGCTGACGAAACGCTGTGATGACACACGTCCCTCAAACAACATCTTCTATGCATACCGTGTGGACGGTGAGTTCGACATGCTTCGGGCGCGGGCTGTGAGTCCGCCGGCAGATGACGCGCGACTGGTCGATGCAGCGAAGCAGCAAGCGGAATTCAAACTCTCCAATATCTCCGGAACGCTGGTGGGCCTGTGGTCGCCCGGATTTTCCAGCGCTTTCAGCGTGCCTGGTTACCACTTCCACTTTATTTCCGATGATCGCAAGCATGGAGGACATCTGCTCGACTGTTCCATCCATTCAGCACGTCTTCGGATGGAGTGCCTCACGGACTTTCATCTCGCTTTGCCGCAAAACGAAGACTTCCTCAAGGCGGACCTAAGCCGGAACTCTGCCGACGAACTCGCGTATGCGGAAAAATCCCATTGACTTAAAAGGAGCGGGTCATGACCGATCATTCTGAAAATCCGGCGCTCACCGGTGCCGATATCGTCGTCAAAACCCTTGAAGCGCGTGGTGTTAAATACGTATTCGGCATTCCGGGTGCGAAAATCGATGCAGTGTTTAACGCGCTCATGGATTCAAGTATTGAAACTGTCGTATGCCGGCACGAGCAGAATGCGGCTTTCATAGCAGGCGGCATTGGACGATTGACGGGCAGAGCCGGCATAGCGATAGGAACGTCGGGGCCGGGCGTGTCCAACCTTGTAACCGGTATGGCGACAGCGACGTCCGAGGGCGACCCAATGGTCGCGTTAGGCGGAGCCGTAGCGACTTCGGAAACGCTGAAGCAAATCCACCAAACCATGGATTCGGTGCAACTTTGCAAGCCGGTCACGAAATTCAGTGCTGCAGTTGGGGCGAGAGAATCAGTGGGCGAAGTTCTGGCGAATGCATTCAGGATTGCTGAATCTGGACGGCCGGGCGCGACCTTTGTCAGCTTGCCAAAAGACATCATGTCAGCGCCCGCAGGTTGCAATGTACTGGTGCCTCCGATGCACGCCGGGCCCGGTCCTGCAGATGACGCTGCCATTAAAGAGGCGGCACGCTTGATTCACGAAGCGAGCACCCCGGTCGTTCTTCTGGGAATGCTGGCCAGTAAGCCGGCCAACGCTGAAGCGTTGCGCACGTTTATCGAACAGAACAAGCTGCCGGCGGTTGGAACGTTCCAGGCGGCGGGCGCGGTGTCTGCACATCTACTGGAGAGTTTTGGCGGACGCGTCGGGCAACTGGCGAATCAGCCTGCTGACCGCCTGCTCGAAGCGGCCGACCTGGTTATAACGGTGGGATACGATCCCGTGGAGTACGATCCGCAGATATGGAACAAAGGAAGAGATCGCAAGATCATTCACATTGACGTGTTGTCTGCCGACTTGGACAACTTCTATTGCCCGGCAGTCGAGCTGATGGGCGACATATCGCAGACCTTGCCTACGCTAAGCACGTTGATCGGCGGCCGAGAGTTTTCATCTATCACGACCGGAATCCTTCACTCTATCGCAGCGGAACGCAAGATCATCTCCGGAGAGTCCGCACACCGAACCGGCACTCCCGTCCATCCGCTACGCATTGTTCATGAACTCCAGAATATCTTGTCCGAGGACGTTACCCTCTGCCTGGATATGGGCTCGTTTCACCTCTGGATCGCCCGCCATCTATACAGCTTCAGAGCCCGGCAAATATTGATTTCGAACGGACAACAGACGCTTGGCGTGGCGCTGCCATGGGCCATAGCGGCAACACTTGTCCGGCCCAGCGAGAAGGTGCTGTCTATCTCCGGCGATGGAGGCTTTCTGTTTTCCGCGATGGAGCTGGAGACAGCGGTCCGGCTGAAATGCAATCTTGTGCATATGGTATGGATAGACGGAACATACGACATGGTGGGGGTGCAAGAGCAAGCGAAATACGGCCGCAAGTCCGGCGTCGAGCTGGGTCCCTACGATACCGTCAAATACGCCGAAGCATTCGGGGCTACCGGCTTGATGATCCGCACGGCCGACGAGATCTCAAAGGTGTTGAAAAGAGCGTTTGAAACACCAGGCCCGGTGGTAGTCGGCGTGCAAGTTGACTACAGTGATAATCACAAACTTTTCGAAATGATCGATGAGAACAGCCTTCATTGAACGCTGCAGCAAAGCAAAAATTGCTCGGTTGCGATAGCGATCGCCCTGCCGCTGCGGGTCCGACGGGAAAGACGTTCCTGGCGCTCCCGGTTGTAGCCGATTTATGGGTCGCTACCGAACGGATGCGATGAAGCAGAGAACCGGGCGTTTGTTTGTGAATTGCCCACGGGCCAGCGATGGTGGAAAAACCGTGGCTGATCGGTCACATTACAAGGTTACCTTCAGGAGAAATAGAAATGAGCAAGAAAGTTGCCGAAATTATTGTGGAAACGCTCGCTTCGGCTGGAGTTAAGCACTGCTACGGGATTGTTGGAGATACACTGAATCTCATCGCTCAACATATTGAAGAGAGCGAGATTGAATGGGTCCATATGCGGCACGAGGAGGCGGGCGCGTTCGCCGCCGAAGCCGAAGCCATGCTCACCGGCAACCTGACGGCGGTCGCAGGAAGTTGCGGCCCGGGCAGCCTTCACTTCATTAACGGCCTCGTGGATGCCAACCGTAACCGGGCTCCGGTTATCCTCATCGCGACCCAGGTAGCGAGCGAGGAACTCGGCTTTAACTTCCCGCAGGAAGTGGACTTCAAGGCGATCTACGGTTCGTGCAGCGTGTTCTGCGACATGATCATCACGCCCGAGCAGGCCCGGCGCAAGACCGTCATTGCTTGCCAGACCGCTATTGCAAAGGGTGGTGTCGCCGTGCTGATCGTTCCGGTCGACATTGCCCACGCCAGCGCAAGCGACAGCGTTCCGTATTCGATCCACACGAACGTGCCCATGGTCCGCCCAAATGATGCGGACCTTGACCGTATCGCTGACATCCTCAATTCGGGCGGCGACGAGATCACGATCTACGGAGGATCGGGATGTCGTGGCGCCCATGCCGAGGTCCTGGCCGTTGCCGAGCGGCTCAAGGCGCCTATTGCGCACACATCCCGCGCCAAAGACGCGCTTGAACACGAAAACCCGTATAACGTCGGAATGACCGGCATCATCGGCGGTGAAGCGGGTTATCTGGCGGTATCTGAATGCGAGACCTTGTTGTTGCTGGGTGCCGACTTCGCGTGGCGGCAGTTCTACCCGGAGAAAGCCAAAATCGTTCAAATCGACATCGCGCCGGATCATCTCGGCCGGCGGCATCCGGTGACGTTGGGACTGGTTGGCGATATCAAGTCCACCATGGAAGCGTTGCTTCCGCGTCTTAAGCCGCGGACGTCGACCGAGTTCCGCGACAAGCTCGTCGAGCGGCATGCCCGCGCAGTGGAAACTCACCGCGCCAAGGCCGTTCCGTCGAACCGCGGAACGATTCCCCCGATCTATCTGACCGAATTGATCAATCGGCACGCAGCGAGCGATGCTCTCTTCTGCGCCGACGATGGGACGCCCGTTGTCTGGCTTTATCGGCATATCGAGACGAACGGGAAACGTCGGGTGTTTTCGAGCCTGCTCCACGGCACGATGGCGGCGGCCATGCCTATGGCATTAGGACTGCAAAAGTGCCAGCCGGGACGCCAGGTGATTTCCATGTCCGGCGACGGCGGTCTCGCCATGATGTTCGGTGAGCTCATGACGGCCGTGCAGGAGAAGCTGCCAATCAAGGTGGTCGTGTTCGACAACGGGAAGCTTGGGTTTATCGACATAGAGCAGAAGTCCGAAGGCATGATTCCACTCTATACAGGCCTGTTAAACCCGGACTTCGGCAAGGTGGCAGAGGCGATTGGATTTTGGGGACGCACGGTGACGAAAGCCGACGAGCTCGAAGACGCAGTCATTGCATGGTTGAATGAACCCGGCCCCGCACTTCTGAATGTCAAGGTAGACACCATGACGCTTGTGACGCCGCCGAAGATCGAGCTGGGTCCTATGTATGGAATGGCTTTGTATTCGGCGAAAGCAATGCTGAAGGGGCAGTCTGCCGACGTGTTCGCCATGATCCGCGAAAACCTATAGGACGTGCGAGGTTTAGCAGGGTGGCATCCGCACCGAGAGCGCATTGGCCGTTTGCGGCCAATGCGTGCGCATGCTTACGAAGACACGTTATGGCTCGACCTAGGCACGCGTAAGGGCAAACGGAAGTACCTGTGCCGAAGAAGGTGACTATGAACGGCTTCGTTCAGTCCCGAACGAGTTTATAAGCATGAAAAAATAAGACCCCGATTCATACCGTTTCGAGCGTTTTCTGTCTTTCCTTACCGCAAATAGCCGAAGCGTCCAGCATTTATTTACGTTGCCCTCTAATGACAATCACCGATCCGTTTATACCGAAGGTTCGAAGGGCTGCACTCGCGTTGGCAGGAGGGAGTCTTGCAGGCTGTTCACCAAGCCCGAGTATCGGTGTGCTGGGCGCCTATTTTCCCGACTGGTTATTTTGCATTACTGGCGCGGTCCTCTTAACCATCGTTTTGCACGCAGTCATCCAGCGGTTGGGCCGGGAGGACTTTCTGGCCTATCCGGCAGTGTCCTATCCAGCGCTGGTCGCGGTTCTTGCGCTGGGCGGCTGGCTACTCGTCTTCCAACTGTGACGCATGTTTTCACCAGCGCGAGTCCAAGTGCATGAACCCGATAGCATGAACCCGATAGCATGATCGACGCTGCGACTGCATCCTCCGAAAAACCAGGCAAGTCTGCATCCGCCAGATGGTGGGTACCCATCGTGCTGCTGCTCGCCGCGGCCTGTTTGTTGCTGATCGTAGTGTGGCGAGTCGATACGTCACCGCGCACCGACGACGCCTACGCCTACGCCGATACCATTCAGATGGCGCCGCAGGTGAGCGGGCGCATCGTTTATCTTGCGGTCAGAGACAACCAAGCGGTGAGGGAAGGGGACGTCCTCTTCAGGATCGACGCGCGGCCATATGAGGATGACCTGGATAAGGCACGGGCTTCGCTCGCGCAATTGAACCAGCAAATTCTGCTGACCCAACGCTCGGTCAATGCCCAGTCGTTCAACGCGCAAGCGGCCGCCGCTGCGGTCGATCGCGCGAGAGCGTCGGCGCGCCAGACCCAGGACACGTTGGCTCGCATGGAACCGTTGATTGCGAAAGGCTATGTATCGGCCGATGATCTCGATCGTGCGAGAACCGCGGCGCGCGCTTCGAAAGCTGATCTCAATGCGGCACAGGATCAGGCTCGCCAGGCGAAAGCGGCGGTCAGCGGCGTGGATGCACTCGTTGCGCAACGGGCTGTGGCACAAGCAGAGATATCATCCGCGCTGTTGAATATCGAATATGCGACAGTGCGCGCTCCGTTCGATGGGCGTGTGGTCTCGCTCACCACGACTACCGGGCAGTTTGCGTCATCCACGAAGCCCGTCTTTACACTCGTGGACACGCACCAGTGGTTTGTCATCGCCAATTTTCGCGAGACTGAACTAAAGCGAATTCGCCCAGGCACGCCGGCCACGGTTTACCTGATGAGCGATACCCGGAAGCGTTTCAGGGGCACCGTTGAGTCGATCGGTTACGGCGTTACACCGGAGGATGGCGGCTCGGTGGCTGAAGGTTTGCCCCAGGTTCAGAGGAGTATCAACTGGGTTCATGTGTCGCAGCGTTTCCCGGTGCGGATACGGATCGATCATCCCGATCCAGGTCTCTTCAGGGTGGGTACGTCCGCGGTCGCACTGCTGCATCTGGAGCGCGCTGCCGATCGCGATTCGCCATGACCGCACGCGCCTTTCTCGTCGCCGAACTCCGGAGTTTCCCGGGGCGCGGTAACGTCCTTCTTCGAGGCGTAGTGGCGAGCGCTGCCGTGATTGTCATCTCCATGACGTTGCAGGTTCCGTTCCTCGCCCTGTCGTTGATCGTGGTGTTTTATGTGACGCAAGCGAACATTGTCCTGTCGCGGCTGGTCGGTGTCATGCTGACGGTCGGATGCACGCTTGCAATCGCAGCGGTGATCGGCCTGCTTGCTTTTACCTTCGACTACCCCTTGATTCGCATCGTGCTGGCATGCTCCCTGTTTTTTTGCAGTCTCTACCTGATGCGCATCGTCAAGACTGGGATCGTGTTCTTTATTGTCGCGATGGTGGTAATCTACGTACAGACGTTTGTCGACCTGACAGATAACGCGGAGGCGCTGGTACGCAGTTGTCTTTGGGTTTGGGTTGCCGTGAACTACGCAGTCATCCTTAGTATTTTGGTAAACGCATGGCTTTTGAGCCCGGAGCCGATGAGTCAGCTCAAGGCGGAAATGGCGCGGCAGCTCGCTATCGTCGATGCGACACTTCAGGACTTCATGTTGGACGTCTCGCTGGCTGATCGTATCGGCACGCCAGCACTGCAGCAAGGCGCGATATCCATACAGAAGTTGCTCCGTTTCGTGAGCATGCGGGATCCGGGTCGTGTAGGCCATGCTGAGCGGCTCTTGGCCTTGGCTGCGACGGTGTCTCGCTTATTCGAGGCCGCCGGCGGACTTCAACAGACCGTGAACGCGGGTTCTCACGGACTCCAAGCATCGCTCGCCGTCCAGTCTCTGCGCGACGACTGCAACGCTCTGAGCCTCGCGATTGTCAATGAGCACCGCTATCAGCGGCCATGGCGAGGCGACACCATGCCGCTTGCCAGCTTGCAAGAGATGCGGCGTGCGCTCGACGCATTGGCGCTCCAGGAAGAAGTCGGGCAGGCAGGGCCGGCCAAGGCGCCCGCCACCATGCCGAAAGATCCCTTTATTGCATCCGATGCGTGGACCAATCCTACCTACGCGCGATTTTCGCTTCGCACCTTGCTTGCTGTGTTGCTTTGCTACGTCTTCTATAACGCGGTTCGGTGGCCGGGCATTCACACCATCATGCTGACTTGTCTCATATGCGCTTTACCCACGAGTGGTGCATCGCGGTTACATGGCCGGTTGCGAATCATTGGCGCGTTAATCGGGAGCGCAATTGCACTCTTCATGGTCGTATTCGTGGTGCCGCATGTCGATGGCATCGTCGGGTTATTGTTTTTCAGCTTGCCGGTAATCGCGTTGGGCGCATGGATTGCGGCCGGTTCGGAACGAAGCAGCTATGCGGGCGTGCAGATCATGTTCACGTTCTCACTGGCTTTGCTCGAGCAATTTACGCCGGCGTCGGACCTGACGGAGATTCGAGATCGTATCGTCGGCATCCTGCTAGGCGTGGCGGTATCGACGTTCCTGCAAATGGTCATATGGCCCGAAGGCGAAGCCACGGTGCTGCGCCAACGGCTAGCGGATGTCCTGCATCGTCTTGCCCGTTCTCCCACTGCAGGCGTACAGACCGAGCGCTTTCAGAACTGGGCCCGGCTCGCCGATTGTGAAGCGATGCTGGCCCGCGTGACGCTTGAACCCGATTGGCGGGAGGGGGAGCAGGATCGCATTATGTTACTCACTCAGACTGTACTTGCGCAGACCCGCTCCGTCATGGTTGCTACTGATGCTCTGCACGCAGAGCTGGCCATGGAGCGCGTCAGTGGCGACTCAAGCGACCGGGAGGCGACGCGGGCGTTTTCGGCGCGCGTGAACGAGGCCGTCGAACTTTACGCCCGAGGCCTTGAAAGCGATCCGCCGAAAGCCCGTCGTCCTGTCAGGGACCATGAAATCGAGCGGGCGTTTGGACCCCACGCAGCGCATGCTCTGGTCGTCGCCGCCCGTCGCGTCGATCGGGAAATGGCTGGCTTGCCCGACTGGCCCGAACTGGCGTCGGGAGCGCTGCCGTCATGATGCTCCGGATCTTGATCATCCTTGGCGCGCTGCAATTCTCGCTGGCGGGTTGCGCGTTGATTCACCACGATACCCCGCCCATGGCGATGATTGAGCCGTCTCACGTGCAACTTGCGGCCGACATCCATCTAATGCGTGAGAACTGGCCGGCGGCCCGCTGGTGGCGCGTGTATGGCGACCCGAACCTCGATGCATTGATTGATCGCGCGTTGAGCGAGTCGCCCACCATTGCGGTCGCAAGGAGCCGATTGGCGCAGGCGAGAGCGAATGTCGACGTGTCGCGCTCATCAACGGATCTGCAGGTTGCGCTCTTCGGTTCCGTCGACCGGCAGCATGTCTCGGACAATGGTTTCCTGAGTGCCTATGCAAGTCACGATCCGGAGATCGGCGCAGACGGTCCGTCCTATACCGAAGGCGTGGTTGGGTTGGGCGGGCGGTTGGACATTGATTTATGGGGCAAGCAACGTGCCGATGTGGCGGCGTCGATCGGCGCGCAAAACGCGCAACGCGCGGACGAAGCGGCCGCGGAACTGGAACTGGCCGCCGATGTCGCCCAACTTTATTTCTCGATCCAGGTTACATACGCGAAGATCACGTTCCTGAACGAATCGCTCGATCTAGTAGAGTTCACGGCGGCGGCTCATGAGGCGCGCGAGCAGCGAGGACTTGAGGGCGACGAGCCGAATCAGCAGGCGAGGGCGCAGGTTCTTGCCATTCAACGTGAGCTCGCTGCTGCCGCGCAGCAGGTCATTCTCGCGCGTGAAGCATTGCGAGCGCTGACAGCAATAGGACCTGGCGACCTCTCCATCGCGGAGGTTTCGCTGCCAGATACCGGGAGCGTCTTGCCCCGAACGCTGTCTTACGAACTACTGGCGCGTAGGCCGGACCTGCAGGCGCTGCGCTGGACTGTTGAAGCATCGTTCGATCGAGTCGACGCCGCGAAGGCTTCGTTCTACCCGAGCTTCGACATCACGGCGTTCTTTGGTTTTAACGCATTGCGTATGTCCGATTTATTTACGCACTCAAGTCAACAGATCAACGTAATTCCAGGCCTGACGCTGCCATTGTTCGATGGCGGACGATTGAACGCCAGCCTCCAAAGCGTCCGCTCGGCCAGCAATGTCCTGATCGCGCAATACAATCAGGCTGTTTTGAATGCGGTACGCGACGTCGCTCAGACCGGCGCCAACTTGCAGGATCTCGAACGCGAAAGCAACTTGCAGGCGCAAAGAGTGAACGCTGTACGGTTTTCGGAGGATCGCGCGCAAAGCCTGTATGAACGAGGCCTCGCTGACGCGGTAACGGTCCGCGAAGCAACTCAACCGGTCATCGCAGAGCAAATGGTTTTACTGCAGCTGCACGGACAACAAATTGACCAGCAAATCGCGCTCATCAGAACCTTGGGCGGCGGCTATCAAGCCAGTGGTCCCGGCCTGCCGACGACTCGTTAGCAAGAAGGAACGAAGGCGCTGGATGTAGCTATATAATTTTTTTTAAATGCCCGGATTTACAACAATTAATAGGCGTGTTCCCCGTCGTCGCTTACGATCTAAAGGAATCATCGTCGCGTCTGCTTATTTTTTTGCGCCTATCGACACGGCGAAGGCGTCAAGCGGCCCTTTGACGATAGCTGGACGACCAAAACGTGGGCACGGCGAATTTCTTCAACCTGGAATTTAGCCCAACTAAGTTAGTCTGAAGGTAACTTATCGGTGTCCCCCGGCAAAGCGCGTCCACGCATTTGACAAGCTAGGAGGTAACGCATGTTAACGAAGGCTGACGCATGCAACCCGACATTCGCTCTGAAATGTAACCAGGGAGACGCCGCACGCTGGTCGCGCATTGCTCAAGCCTTGCTACGGCCCGCGACAAGCAAGCAGCTGAACGAGTCTCATATCCGCAAGACGCTCGGCGACGAATGCTTCCATGCGTTCATCCGCGTCCTGGAACGTCCGACGAATCGTACCGCTGTAATCCTATGGCGCAGTCCCGGCCGCTGCTACTACGCCGACCAGCTCTGGGTCAGGGGTATCGCCGGAAAGGGCGGGCGGTGTGCACTGAGCGGGCAGTCGGTTGAGCGTGGGGATTATATCTATCGCCCTCGGCAGGGAAAGTTTCGCACATTGAATGCTTACGCGATAATCCTGGCGAATGCCATTGAGATCGGATCGATTACGGACACGTAGTCTCCATACTAATTTAGTATCACTTATTATATGTCGAAAATGGAACCCGTTCGATAACCACGGTCTAATCGGCGAATCGCCGCCATTTCACTGGGATGCGCACATTGGTGCGATGCGTCAGCGTGCGTCCGATGGGGGAGCGCGTTACAGGTTATCTGGGGTCATTGCATACACGCTTTCATCAGTAGGTGAAATGGCAGCGCGACGAGCGCTGCTGCCACTACCCCTGCGCACCACAGTGCAACGAACCAGAGCGCGCCGCGCGGTCGAGCATAGCCGGTCTTATTCCGGGATTCTGATTGCACTGAAGAAGCTCGCTGTCTTGGAATCGTTAGAAGTCTTGACATTCGCATCAACTTTTCTCAGCTCAATGGTATTTCGCGCCGGGCGAAGTCTTCCCCCTGAAGACCCGATAGCCCACCGTCGTATAGGCCAAAATGATCGGCAAAATGATGACCGCTCCCACCAGGGTGAAAAGTTGGCTCGAGCGCGGTGCGGCGGCCTCTTCGAGGGTGATTACGTTAGGTACGGCATACGGCCAGATGCTGACGAGCAGGCCCGCGTAGCCCAGCAGAACCAGCAGCAGCGCAAGCAGAAACGGAGCCGTATCGTAACGGCGCCTCACTGCGCGGAACATGAACAGCGCTGAGATGACGACTAGGAAAGGCACGGGCAACAAGCGGTAGAGCAACCCCGAGTTGAACCAGCGCGCCGCGATCTGCGCATTGGTCAAGGGGGTCCAGATCGACACGACGACCATGAACACCAGCAGCACCACGGTCAGGGGGCGAATCAACGAGTGCAAGCGGTGCTGCAGATTGCCATCCGTCTTCATGGCTAGCCAGCAGGAGCCCAGCAGCGCATAGGTTGCCATCAGTCCAAAGCCGGTGAGCAGGCTAAACGGTGTCAGCCAGAAGAAAGACGGTCCCGCGAACACGCCGTCCGCGACGGAAATGCCCTGCAAATACGCGCCGAGAATGACGCCCTGAAAAAAGGCGGTGCCTGCTGAGCCCGCAATAAACGCGAGGTTCCAAAGGTTCTTAGTACGAGAAGCCTTCTCCCGGATTTCGAACGACACGCCACGAAATATCAGACAAACCAGCATCGTCACGACTGGCAAGTAGAGCGCGGAAAGAACGATTGAATAGACCTCCGGGAACACCGCAAAGAGCGCGGCACCACCGAGGACAAGCCAGGTTTCGTTACCGTCCCAGACCGGGGAAATCGAACTTATCATGATGTCTCGCTCGCCATCATCGGGAAAGAACGGAAAAATCAGGCCCACGCCAAGATCGAATCCATCCAGAGCGACGTACATGAAGAGTCCCAATGCGATGATTGCGGCCCAGATTGTCGTAATGTCCATTCGGCGCTCTAGTTCAGATGAGTTGACAGTGGGGGTAGGTTCACTCGACCGCGGCAAGGGGCCGGCGGCCACTGCTGTTTGCATTGGCGTTCGGCACCGGGGCTGGGTTCTCCTCGTCGAGAGGCGGACCCAGTCGCAGAAGCTTGAAAATGTAGTAGATACCGGTGCAGAAGACGAGAAAGTAGGCGACCACGAAGACCATCAATGAGACGCTCACGTCCTGTTGCGTCACCGGTGATACAGCCTGTGCGGTTCGCAGCACACCGTAGACGACCCACGGTTGCCGGCCTGCTTCAGTGGTGACCCACCCAGCGAGCAAGGTGATGAAGCCGGCGGGTCCCATTGCAAGCATGCAGCGTTGGAAGAACTGGCTTTCATAGATTCGGTGGTGCCTGCGCAACGTCAGGCCGATCAGCGCCAGCAGAATCATCAACATGCCGAGGGCCGCCATGATACGGAAGCTCCAGAAGACGATCAATGAGTTTGGCCGGTCTTCTTTCGGGAATTCCTTTAGGCCTCGAATTTCGCCGGTCCAGGAGTGGGTGAGTATTACGCTACCGAGGTGCGGAACTTTGATCGCGTAGCGCGTCACTTCCGCCTGCATGTCCGGGAAACCAATGAGGTTGAGCGATGTGCCTCCCTTCTCCGTTTTCCAAAGACCTTCTATCGCCGCAATCTTGGCTGGTTGGTACTTTCGTGTGTTCAGGCCGTGCTGGTCACCAACAATCGCTTGCACCGGCGCGAGAACGAGGAGCAGCCATAGGGCCATCGAAAACATCGTTTTGACCGCGGGATCACGCCTGCCGCGCAGCAAATGCCAGGCGCCCGTCGCCGCAACAACCAGCGCGCCGACGATGAAAGCGGCGATCGCCATGTGAGCGAGCCGGTACGGAAACGATGGGTTGAAGATGATCTTGAACCAGTCGAGCGGGACGACATGTCCGTTCTCGACCGCGTATCCCTGCGGCGTTTGCATCCAGCTATTGGACGCGAGAATCCAGAAAGTCGAGATCAAGGTGCCGATGGCGACGAGCAGCGTCGCGCCGAAGTGCGCGCGGCGCCCGACGCGATCCCAGCCGAATAGCATGATGCCCAGAAAGCCCGCTTCGAGAAAAAAAGCGGTCATGACCTCATAGGTGAGCAACGGTCCGGTAATGGGGCCCGCAAACCGGGAGAAGCCAGCCCAGTTGGTGCCGAACTGATAGGCCATGACGACACCCGACACCACCCCCATGCCGAAGCCGATGGCGAATACCTTTGACCAGAACACGCACAACGCCTTGTAGTGCGGTTTGCCAGTCATAAGCCACGCCGCTTCGAGCACGGCGATGAAGCTGGCAAGGCCGATACTCATCGCAGGAAAGATAATATGAAATGACACGGTAAACGCGAATTGCAGTCGCGAGAGATCCAACGCACTGAGATCCATCATGGCTCGCTCCGTTTGACGATGGCTGGCCGGGTCTAGGCGCGATTGCGGTTGCAATTTGGAAAATGCGCATTTTTTTGAGTGGCACTGACTGTTCATGTCATACCTACTTTGATCGGGGCGAGAATGAAAGCCAAGTTAAGCCTTATTAATTCCGATGAACGAGGTGGCATACTGGATCCTCTCGAGGAGACTAACGAAAATCCAGTCGTGGCAAGACGCCAGCCGTTTCCGCGATTGTCGTTGCACATCAGCAGCGCCAATTCCGCGTTGCGATCAAGCAACACGAGAAGAAGTTCGAGGTCCAAGACGTCCGTGCACAGATGATACGCGCCATACAAGGATGGAGTCATCAATCAACAGCCATTTGCTCAGACGGTTGTTGGATACATAAGAGCTAATGACATACATCCGAGCCGAGCCCTCCTTCAAATAGCCGAACCTCGGCTTAATGTCCTTAGTGATATCGACGCCCTTCTCGCCCGGCCCAAATAGTAGGAAACTACTTGTTCGATGGATACCAGCCCGCGCTATGGAGGATGGACTGAATCAATGTTGGACGAAAGTGGGCGCACAGATCAGAAGAAATCGCGTCGCAACTTGTCTATCTCTTTAGGGATACCTCCGGGATACCTCGTTAACGGGATTGAGAGGAACATTTTGAACGGAAAAGATGAATAAACCGCAGCATGATCTTATGCGAACTGTTCCTGCTTCAGAGGTCGGGTTCGAGTGCTGGTTACTTGTACTTCTGGCTTGCACTGGCATACCATACCTGTTGACAAATTATTCATATTCCTAAGTTAAGACTTATTAGCGATCTTCAAAATAGAGCGATCAGCGATAAAGGGTCGAGCTCGGGTGCAGGCGAATGGGAAATGGGACTTAGTTTTGGCATCGGACTAGCGTTGCCGTTCGGCAACGGCAGCTTTCGTTTCATTAAATGAAAGGTGGCAAAATAAAATGCTGCCGTAGCACGACATTGCGTAAGAATTTGTTAGTAGGTGTTATTGCTACTGTATTGAATGTACGTACGATAGTAGCATCGCCGAGTTTTAATTGCGTGCCCGCAAAGACCCGAAAATAATAATTTAGGATATCTAATTGTAAAGGATTCGACGTGAATTTTAGAAAAACTGTTGTGCCTTTAGTTTTAGTTGCGTTGGGTGTTGGTCACGGCATTGCGTTTGCCACCACCGGTGTGCTGAATGTGCTCAATTGGTCGGACTACATCGGAAACAACACGATCGCGCAGTACGAGAAAGAGACCGGCGTAAAGGTAAAATACGATGCGCTCGATAGTGATGACACGCTGCAGGCAAAGTTGCTGAGTGGCAGCACAGGGTACGACGTCGTGTATCCAAGCTTGACATACTTTTCCAACCAAACGAAGGCGGGGGTCTACGAGAAGATCGACTGGACAAAGATTCCAAACCGGGTAAATCTTGACCCTGAAATAATGAAAAAGGTTGCCGAGATGGATCCGGGTAATCGTTACGGCGTGCCGTACGCATACGGCTCAGATGGCATTTCGATCAATTTGAAGCAGGTAAGCGCAGCACTTGGCAAGGACGTAGACCCAGATGCGCAGGGCTGGAATCTTCTGTTTAACCCTAGCGTGGTCAGCAAACTCAGTAAATGTGGTGTTTCGCTAGTTGATTCGCCGGGCGATGTGTTCCCGATTGTTCTTGCGAACATGGGTCGCGATCCGAATAGCAAGAACTTGAGTGACTATCAGGACGCCTACAAGGTTTTGAAGACTGTTCGGCCTTATATAACTCAGTTTAGCTCAACGTACATCAATGATGTGGCAGGAGGCGATGTTTGTGTCGCCTTCAGCTGGTCGGGCGATGCTGGGATGATCAAGCGAAGGGTGAAAGAAGCGCATCGAGACTTCACGGTCGAATATCTGGTGCCCAAGGGCATTGGTGGGATGTGGTTCACCATGATGGCCATTCCCAAGGATGCGGGAAATAAGGAAGAGGCATACGCGTGGATCAACTTCATGTTGAAGCCGGACGTCTCTGCAGGCATTACGAATGACACTACCTTCGTAACCGCAAACGTGGCTGCCCGTCAACTGGTCAAGCCGGATGTGGCAAGCGATACATCCGTTTATCCGACTAGCGAGCAAGTCAAAACTTACTTCGTGATGCGCCCGATTGACCCGGATATCCGACGCACCATCAACAAGATGTGGCTGGACTTCAAGGCAGACCGCTAGTCTTAATGGGCTGCGTATATCAAGATGCCCTGTCGAGTGCATCTGGTCTCGTGAGTACGTTACGGATGAAGAGAGGTAAGTGAGTGCGAGATACACGTTGAGATGTGCAATAGCGATAATCCCTGTAAGTTTCCTCAATGGAATCGAATCGGGACTCTCTGAGGCGCGCGATAACCGCCTCAGAATCATGGGAAATTCGAGTTACTGGAAGTCAGTGGCTCAGTTTGAAACATGGCTGTGCCAACCTAATGACCCATAGTGGAAACGGGTTCGGTCCACAGAGGCTTAATAAGCTCATTTTTTTCGGCTCGCGGAAGAAAACACTGGATTTTGCGTTCTGGTGCTGCGTGCGCAGCGAACGGATCGCTCTGTTCTGTGGTATTGGCAACGACCTAATTCTATGTCTGATCCGGACGAAACTGATTGTAATTGCAACGGTAGTACCTCCGCTTACAGGAGCTGGTGATCGGATGGGGATTGCGTGAAAGCCGAGAAGTCAACATGGCTGATAAGAAAGGGGTTCTTCAACCGAAATATTGCATGAAAGTCTGTTCGATATAGCAATTGAGTAACGCATACCGAAACTCGCAAAATGCGGTCAACGGCTTGAACTAGGAAAGAGTAATGGACAATGCATTAAGTGACAAAAGGCACGCTCAGCTCGACCCAAGCGGGAGCGGCCATTCATTCAATGGACTGAAGCAGTTCGAACAACAGGTACCGAGAGACGCAGGTGCAGACTTTGTCCAGATAGTTGACTTGGTCAAGAAATTCGGTGATGCCACGGCGGTCGACGTCGTCAATCTCTCTGTAGCAAAGGGAGAATTGTTCGCTTTGCTCGGCAGTTCCGGATGTGGCAAATCTACTTTGCTTCGCATGATGGCAGGCCTTGAGACACCGACGTCTGGACGGATTTTGATCGAAGGACAGGATCTTGCGCAGATGCCAGTGCACCGTCGACCGACGAACATGATGTTTCAGTCGTATGCGTTGTTTCCTCACATGTCGGTGGAGGCCAATGTCGCCTATGGTCTAAAACAGGAGCGTGTGCGAAAAACGGACAGGGAGGCGCGTGTCAGCGAGGTGCTCGAACTTGTGCAGATGACCGCTTACCGGACACGTAAGCCACATCAGTTGTCTGGTGGCCAACAACAGCGGGTCGCGCTTGCGCGAAGTCTGATCAAGCGACCTAAACTGCTTTTGCTCGATGAGCCGATGTCTGCGCTGGATAAGAAGATCCGTCAACAGACGCAGTTTGAACTTGGCAACATCCTACAGAAGGTGGGCGTGACGTGCGTCATGGTCACCCACGACCAAGATGAAGCCATGACAATGGCGGATCGCCTCGCAGTCATGAATCAAGGCCGAATTGTGCAAATTGGAGCCCCCGAGAAGGTTTACGAGTTTCCGAACTGTCGTTTCGCCGCTGACTTCATCGGTTCGACAAATTTATTTGAAGGGCGGTTGATGGAAGATGAATCGTCTGTGCTCGAATGCGCCGACTTAGGTACTCCGGTTCAATTGCAAAGCAACGTAAGCGACAAGCAAGGTACAACGGTTCACTTCTCGATTCGCCCTGAACGTCTGAGCATAAGTCTTCATCCGATCGAGAGCAGCACGAATATTGCAGAGGGTCGGATCGAGGAATATGCATACATGGGTAGCTACACTTTGTTTTACATCCGGATGCGTACCGGGAAACTCGTGATGGTTAACGTTTCACGCATGACGTTGAAAGCCTTTGACCACGCCCTAGCCTACTCCGAGCCGGTGTACCTATCTTGGGATTCGGACAGTTTGGTGATTTTTGACCGATGACTAAATATTTTTTCCACCTAATCGATCGCATCAAGCCGTCCGGGCGCTCCGTCGTTATCGCCGTTCCATTCGGCTTTATGTTGCTATTTTTGATGGCGCCATTTCTCGCCGTGATCAAGATAAGCTTTGCCGATTTGCGGATGGCGATACCCCCGTATTCGCCGCTGACGAGTTGGGTCGATGGGGTGCTGCAGATCAAGCTTGATTTCTCGCACTATGGTTCAGTTCTGTCCGATAGCCTGTACCTGGGTGCGTATGTTAAGTCTGTTGAAGTAGCGGTCCTCACCACGTTCGTATGTCTCTTGATCGGCTATCCGACAGCGTATTTAATCGCGCGATCAAACCCGACCCGTCGCAACCTGTTGATGATTGGGGTTATGTTGCCATTCTGGACTTCCTATTTGATTCGCATTTATGCTTGGATTGGTATTCTAAAGGAGCGGGGCTTACTAAATTCTTTGCTTATCTGGAGTCATATAATTGACCAACCCTTGCGGATTTACCACACAAACTGGGGGCTCTACATTGGGATGGTGTATTCATACCTTCCATATCTGATCCTTCCACTGTACGCGCACCTTGTGAAATTAGACTTTAAACTGCTCGAAGCCGCACGTGACCTTGGTGCAAAGCCATGGAAAGTGTTTGTCACCGTTACGTTGCCGTTGTCGAGGCGAGGTGTCGTCGCCGGTTGCCTACTAGTGTTTATTCCTGCGGTAGGTGAATACGTTATTCCAGCGTTGTTGGGCGGTGCCGATTCGTTGATGATCGGCGGCGTAATGTGGGACGACTTCTTTAACAACGCTGATTGGCCGGTAGCAGCATCGGCTGCATGCGCGATGGTCGCCTTACTGCTAATCCCGATGGCATGGTTCCAGAGAACGAAGATGATGGAGCTCGAAGGAAAATGATGAGACTAAGTCGGTTCGTTCCTGGCGCGTTTCTGACCGCTGTGTTCCTGTTCCTGTACGTGCCGATGTTGAGCGTTGTGTTCTACTCGTTTAACGAGTCAAAGCTTGTCACCGTTTGGACCGGGTTCTCGCTGAAATGGTACTACCAACTTACCCAGGATGGTGAGCTATTGGGGGCAGCGGCCATGAGCCTAAAGATCGCTGTTGCCACCGCGTTTGCTTCAGTTGCCATCGGTACGTGGTGCGCCTTTGTGATCACGAATTTCGGACGCTTTCGCGGTTTCACGCTCTTCGCTTCCATGACGACTGCGCCGCTAGTCTTGCCGGAGGTCATTCAAGGGATCTCACTTCTGCTGCTGTTCCTAGGCATTCAGCAGTTGTTTGGCTGGCAAGGCGGTCGCGGAGCGGTGACGATATGGATCGGCCACGTGATGCTCTGTTTGTCGTATGTCGCAATTACGGTCCAATCCCGTCTGACGACGCTCGACAAGTCACTTGCCGAGGCTGCCATGGATCTTGGCGCTCCACCGTTTCGAGTGTTCTTCGAGGTTACGCTGCCGCTGATTTTTCAGGCTCTGGTGTCAGGCTGGTTGCTGTCGTTCACGATCTCAATGGACGACATCATTATGTCGGCATTCCTGTCCGGACCGGGTTCGACCCTATTGCCACTCGTGGTACTTTCCCGTGTGAAACTCGGGCTCAATCCGGAGATCAATGCCATGGGAACGATTGTCATCTCGGTCGTAACTGCTTCTGTAGTCCTCAGCAATGTTTTCATGCTTCGGCGAGAGCGCAGGCGCGACCGCGAGACCAGTCGTGCCTTGGCAGGCCAAGATTTTGAAAAGCCGATGTTACGTGTGCGACCCACACGACTTGATGAAGTAACTGTAAGCGCAACTTTGGAGCAAATATGAAAGCTTTGAATGATTTGGAAAAAATCCGCAAGGACGATAACGAGGCATGGTTTCATCCGTGGGAGTCGATGTCCGGCGCAGGCGCCGCGAACCGAACTGTCATCTCTGGCGCTGAGGGAATCTATATCTTCGATGAAAACGGTCGTCGGCTAATCGACGGCCCTGGCGGGATGTGGTGCATGCAGCTTGGATATGGTCGTCAAGAGATGGCCGATGCGATTTCGCAACAGGTAATGCAATTGCCTTACATGAACCCGTTCTCGCTGACCAGCGAGCCTTCTGCAAGGCTTGCGGCCACGCTTGCAGAACTTGCACCTGGGGATCTGAATCACGTATTCCTGACGACAGGCGGGTCCACGGCAGTGGACACGGCACTTCGGTTTGTGCACTTCTATAACAATATCAAAGGTAGGCAGAGCAAAAAGCACATCATTTCGCGCGCAAATGCATACCATGGCAGCACTTATCTGTGTTCGTTGGTGACGAGCAAGGATAGAGACAAAAATTGGTTTGACATTGGATCGCCCACGGTGCACTTTCTGCCTTCAGTCAATCCGTCGCTCTGTCCTGCGGAAATGAGCCCTCAATCGTTCGCTGCTGAGAAGGCTCGCGATCTTGAAGCGAAGATACTCGAACTGGGCGCCGAGAACGTCGGTGCGTTCATCGCTGAACCGATCCAAGCCTCGGGTGGCGTTATCGTTCCGCCGGACGGTTATCTACGAAAATGCTGGGAAATTTGCCGGAAATACGACGTCCTATATATCTCAGATGAAGTCGTCACCGGATTTGGACGGCTCGGACACTGGTTCGCGTCGAAAGATGTGTTTGACATTGAACCGGACATCATCACTTGCGCGAAGGGTTTGACTTCCGGATATCTACCGCTTGGCGCGTGCCTAATCTCCGATCGTGTTTTTTCTGAAGTGTCAGGAGAGCGGGCGCGAGGAGCCACGTTCGGTCACGGCTTTACATATTCAGGTCATCCGGTCTGTAGCGTTGCAGCGCTCAAAACCATCGAGATCATCGAACGCGAAAAGATCCTCGAGCATGTGCGCGAAGTAGGGCCGTATTTCCAGTCGCGCTTGCAGGAACTGCGGGACATACCTATCGTATCCGACGTACGAGGTATGGGCTTGGTAGGTTGCGTAGAATGTACCGTCAAGGAGTTGGCCCAGGACTCACTCGAATTTGACAGCAATCTCGGGGCACGTATTGACCAGCATTGCCACGAACTAGGCCTGTTACTGCGCCCGATCGTCAATCAGTGCGTCTTTTCGCCACCGCTCGTCATTACCAAGTCGGAAATCGACCAGATGGTCCACGCAATGCGGGAGGGTATTGTTCGCACCATGCGTGATATTGAAGTTGAACTAGGTATTACGATCGCGTAATTCATGCCCCGCTACAGGCGGTCCGTGAACACCCGACATAAATCGTCGGAGTAATCAGAGTGTCCAGCGAATGACTACTGATGTCAGTCGATGGCTCTCTGAAAACTGACTCTGTAGATCAATGCTACTTAGTTTGGACTACTAGCTAAAAAACTGACGCACGGGCGAACCTATACAAGCGGGGCTTAGCGGAGGCGCTCGACGACGTGAACTTTGCTTGCCGCGGATGCTTCGACTTGACGTCGTTGGCGTACATCGCGCGGGGAGGCGCAAGTCCGATTAGCCTACCGCGTCAGCGTGGCGCGTCAGCGGGGGCGTTGTCTTGGAAGGGAACCCAAAGAGCGAAGCCGGGATAGCGAACCGTACTGAGCTAAGGTCAAAAACTTTCGTTTGCGGTAGGAGTGTCAATGTTCACGGAGCTGATTGGACGTGGAAGGCTTAACTGGGACACCCGTATCTGAAGAAGAAGTTAATAACAATCCGGCGTTGAATGAAAGCATAACTCGTAGCGGCAGACACACGTGGAAGCGTTGTCCCTTGCCGCCGGCTATATCGGCCGTCACGTCCGACACTGGCACGTCGACAGCGCATCTGCAATATAAAAATAAGGAGTTTGTTATGAGAAAGACCCTAATCTGCCTACTAGTTGCAAGTACCCTACCCGCCGCCGCGAGGGCCGATGTCACGAGCGACCAGGTCGCCGCGCTGCGCGCGCAACTTGACGCCCTGAAGGGGGAGGTGAAGCAAATGCGTTCACAAATGGCGGCGGCGCCGAAAGCTGTGGCCTCGGGCAAGGAGCCGGCCGCAGTTTCTGCTGAGGGGGTAACACCCGTCGCCGTGGCGTCGCCTGACGACGGTAACGCGCCGGCCACTCTCACTAATGATGAGGTCGAGGCGATGAAGCAACATATCGCAAACCAGCAACTGAAGGTCGATTCGCTGACCGATGCAGCCAATACCGGGCCGCTTGCGGGGCTATCGGTGACCGGGTATTTGGATCCTACCTACCTGTACAACCGTGCGCAAAGCGGTTCGTCATTCCTGTTTGCCAATCACGAAAGCGCATACACCTACTACAACAGTTCGTTCGGCGACCTCTACCTAGATATTAAGAAGACGTTCGGGGTCGGCCCGATGGCGCCGTCCGCCGAAGTCACGCTGATGCCCAACCGCGGCTATGGCACGACGACGCTGGTAAACGAGCATGGTGCATACGGCGGCGATATCCTGAACACGGCAGTGATCACCGTGCCGGTGACGGCGACCACCACAGTAGTCGCCGGCTTGCTTCCGAGTTTCGGCGGCTATGAGGTGCAGCAGTCGAACCAGATGCTGACGCTGACGCACAATCTGCTCTACGATTTTTCGGATCCCGGCAGCTTTGCCGGTGTGCAGGCTAACTACACGGGTGACAATAGCAACTGGGCGTGGAAGTTCCTTCTCGGTAACGAACAGTACCGTACGTTCGGCGCGATCACGCAGACGGGTGTCAACGCGCTGGGAGACCCGATTACAACCAGCAACCGTGTGCCGTCCTTCACCGCACGCACGGACTACACTTGGTCGAGCGCACTCGATATTGGCGGCTCCTTTAACATCGGCCGACAAACCCTGCCGAGTGCGTTCGACCCTACAACGAGCACCACCAGCTACGGCGTCGGTGGGCAGGCACCAGGCGCATACGGTACTTTCTTCTTCAGCGAAGCGGACCTTACCTACACCAGGGCCGATGTGCAATACAATGCCGAGCTCGACTATGGGCAGCAACAGCATGCCGCGTTCAACGGCGGCCAGGCCCAGTGGTATGGCGTGTCGCTCCTCGCACATCGCAAGTTCACTGTGCCAGTAGTTGGCCGGATGGGCGCGACCGTGCGTTACGATTATCTGGCAGACAGCAAGAACGGGGGGGGAGGCGGGGGCATCGCGCTAAACGACCAAGGCCGCGATCCGTATAACGGTTTTGGTATAAGCACCGACTGCCTGGCGAATTCGTCGAACCAAGGCTTCGAATGCAAGGGCTCGAACCGTCAGGACGTGGCTTTGGATTTGCTATTTTTCCCGACGCAGAAGGTCATCGTCAAGCTCGAATACAGGCACGATTGGGCGAATAACAAAGTATTTTTACGGGAAGATGGCTCTTATAGTCGCTCCAATGATCTATTAGCTACGCAGCTCGTCTACTCATTTTGACGGGATTAAGCATTTTGTTTAGATCTAAAGTGAAATGCGAAAGCATGGTCTGCTGGCAGATTCGACGATGTAGAGTGGACTGCATGTGCGAGTCTTTTGAGAGGTCGGAAGCGGACTAGAGCTTTTGAAAACACATGCTTAATGGCGCCTTCTAAAAATTCGACCCTTCAGATCTCGCTGTATCGGTTTGGTAGCGACTCGGGAACGGTAACGTGGCGCCCGGAAAAATCGAGTGCTTTTGCATTTTCACACGACCTTCGGACAATAAACGCTGCTATAGGGACTCTCGAAAATTGCATGAAGATAAACGATGTAGATGAGTTGTCTTGAGCATTTGATTTTCAATATAGAAACTTATTGTGATCTTACCCTTCTAGGACACTGGAAATATTTCATCTCGCCTCGTGATTTATTGACTTCGCGAGCGATGTAATTGGAATATCTACTTTAAAAATATTTCGGATTTTGATAAATGAGCGATCTGCATTATATATCAGCGGTTGACGCACTGACCGCATTTAAGAAACGGACGCTATCTCCCGTAGAACTTCTTGATGCTGTTATTTCCCGTGCAGACCGAGTGGAACCGGTGATTAATGCATTTTACGAAACTCACTACGAACACGCGTATGAAGCGGCATGTTTAGCCGAAGCACGTTATGCGAAGAACAGCCCTGTGCCGCCACTTCCTTTGGATGGGTTGCCAACAGCAGTAAAAGGTGAAGAGCCCGTTCTGAGCCAACGTTGGACTCTCGGTTCGCTCTATCTGCAAAACGAGGTTGCACCGTTCACGTCGCCTTGGATTAAACGATTGGAGGAGGCGGGTGCAATATTTCACGCGCGTACAACTCTCCCTGAGTTTGCGATGTCATATTTTTGTCATTCAAAGATTGATGGTGTTACTCGCAATCCGTGGAACCCGGAATACACACCTGGCGGTTCGTCTGGTGGTGCGGGCGCGGCGCTCGCCGCGGGCACTACAACGCTGGCGTCTGGCAGCGACATCGCGGGCTCAATTCGCGTGCCGGCGTCATTTTGCGGAGTCGTAGGATTTAAACCTCCCTATGGCCGAATTCCGATGTGGACGCCTTTTAATCTTGATACCTATTGTCACGTGGGACCGATGACTCGAACGATTGCGGACTGCGTTCTGATGCAGAACGTTGCTGCGGGTCCGCACATGGACGACGCGATTAGTGTGAGCCCCCGGTATGTTTTGCCCTCGCGACCAGAAGACATCCGCGGGATGCGTTTGGCTGTTTCGGTGGACTTCGGTGGCTCGTGGCCGGTGGACGAGGAGATTCGAGCGAACACGCTAGCTGCAGCTGCTGCGCTACGCGAAGCGGGTGCTATCGTCGAAGAAGTCCACCTTGTTATCGAACGTGAGGATGTAAAACGAGCCTCTGCAATCCACTTTGCACCTTTAATGGGGTGGATTAACGAACATACGGCTGGACGCGAGTCGCAGGCGAATGATTACATCTTACATGCGTCGAAAGTAATTCTCGACCGCGCGCGTGGGGCGAAGCCACTTGAAGGCGAACAGCTGGAGGCGGCGATTTCATCGCGCATAAGCCATGTGTTAAAAAGGTACGATGCGCTGCTTTGTCCGACGCTGGGATCGCGAGGTTTCATAGCTGGCGACGGCTATATCGACCGCGGCCTACAGGTTGGCGAGGAACTGCTCGATTTTTATTGGGATGCGTCCCTTACCATTCCTTTCAATATCATGTCGCGCTGTCCGGTGCTTAACGTACCCACCGGGTTTGCTCGTAACGGTGTACCAACCGGAATGCAAATCGTCGGCCGAACGTATGACGACGCAGTACCCTTTCGTGTTGGGGCAGCGCTTGAGGGCATTAGACCGTGGTTCGACGTAAGAGAACGTCGCCCCGCGCTTTTGGCAGTGTGACTGTCGCGGGGAAAGCGCGCCCTCCCTGTATTGAAACCGTCCTAAACCAACGCCGCAAGCAAGATGGCGCCGTCCTCACAGCGCTAGAACCGGCAATCTCGACTGGAAAGCGTGACCCGGAAAAGCCTGAAGGTACCGGGTCACGATAATTTGAGATGCGTTTCGGGCTGAATGTTGAAAGCTATCGGCGCCGCACCGCTAGCGACAAACAGAAAGAGCGCGCATTGACTCATCAGAATTGCAACTCGTGCTGACCTGTTGCCTCACGTAGTTTGCTACCCGTCGGATTGTCCGGCGGGAGCAGCACAACGTGACAAGGCAAATCAGCATGACGACACGCAAGGAGTTGGTCGCAGCGTTGCAAGTTCGGTATCGGAGTTCGGGGTTCGGTGAGCGGATCAAGATTCTCGACGAGTTCGTGGCTTCGACCGGGTATCACCGCAAGCACGCCATTCGCCTGTTGCGGGCAAAGCCATCCGCGCCTGAGGCGACGCGCGAGCACAACCGTCTTTACGACGAGGCAGTTCGCCAGGCATTGATTGTGTTGTGGGAAGCGGCCGACAGGATCTGTGGCAAGCGATTAAAGGCGTTGATTCCAATGCTGGTTGATGCCATGGAGCGGCACGGCCATCTCGATTTGGATCCGGTCATCAGGGCCAAACTGTTTCAGGTCAGTGCGGCAAGCATCGATCGCATGCTGGCCAATGCGCGTTTGCATATCGACGGGCAGCGCAAACGCCGCAAGGGTGTGGGCTCGGCCATCCGAGGCAGCATCCCGGTACGTACCTTCGCTGACTGGCGTGATCCGCCACCGGGCTTCTTCGAGATCGACATGGTCGAACACTGTGGCGGCCCGAAGACCGACGGTGACTTTATCCACACCCTCACGTTGACCGACATCGCGAGCGGCTGGACAGAATGTGTAGCCATGCGGCTGCGCAACCAGATGCTGGTAATTGAAGGGCTTGAGAAAGCGGCTGCTGACCTGCCATTCGCGATGCTTGGACTGGACTCGGATAACGATGGGGCCTTCATGAACCAGAGTGTCTTCGACTACTGCAAGGGACGTGGCCTTGAGCAGACCCGCTCGCGGGCCTACAGGAAGAACGACCAGGCTTGGGTCGAGCAGAAGAACGGTTCTGTCGTGCGGCGGCTGGTCGGTTATGGGCGCCTGAGCGGCACTGATGCCAGGAATGCTCTGGCAAGGCTGTACGCGTCATCGCGGCTATACTGGCTGACGCCAACCGCCAGATACAAGCTTGGGTAATGAACGAGGCCGGCAACCGCATTCACGGAACCACCCGCGAGATGCCGCTCAAGCGCTTCGCCGAAGTCGAGCGAACCCTGCTGATCAGCTTGCCAGACGTCCCGCCTGAGCTTGCAGTTTGGGCTAAGGGGAAGGTGCACCATGACGCTCATGTTCAGTTCGAGCAGAGTTTCTACTCGGTCCCGTATCGACTGGTCGGCCAAGAGTTATGGCTTAAGGCGACCGACACCATGGTGACACTCTATCGCGGGCAGGAATCGGTTGCGGCCCACGTGCGTCTTACCCGTGCGGGCGGCCGCCGCAACGTAGACGATCATCTGCCTTCCGCTGCTCAAGCGTGGCAACTGCAGGATACCCAGTGGTGTCTGGCAACTGCTGAGCAGATCGGGCCTGCCTGCTACGCCCTGGTTCATGTGCTCTTCGGCGACAAAGTCTTAATCAAGATGCGCTCGGTGCAGGGTGTGTTGCGGCTTAAACAGAAATACGGCGCGATTCGACTCGAAGCAGCTTGTTCGCGCGCAAACCATTACGGCACGCCGCACTACACAGCGGTTAAAACCATCCTGCAAAAGGGATTGGATCAACTGACGCTGTTAAACGCCTTTGATGCGCTGGCGAGCACCTATACCGAAGGTGGCCGCTTCTGCCGCAACACTCAAACCATTCTCCAATAAGGCCAGCCATGCATCCCATTCCTGAACTAACGCCGCTGCTCAAACAACTGCGCTTGTCCGGCATCCTCGATTCGCTGGAAGCGCGAAATCGCGAGGCCATTGATCGCAAGCTCGCCTTCACCGAATTCCTGTCGCTGCTCATCCATGATGAAGTAGCCCGGCGCGATAACAAGAAACTCAGCTTGCGCATGCGACGCGCCAACTTCCGTAGCCAGAAGACACTCGAAGGATTCGACTTCGATCGGCTACCCGGTTTGAATCGAGCCGCCATCCACGACCTCGCCACAGGCCGATTCATCGACGAGAAAGTAGCCGTTCTGATCGCCGGCCCCTGTGGGACTGGCAAGAGTCATCTCGCACAAGCGCTGGGACACGCAGCTGCGCGGCAAGGACACGATGTCTTGTTCTCTACGCAAAGCCA
>Ga0302309_10000718_pt1 | contig 35545 bp, 37 predicted proteins | sample III_Palsa_N1_1_FD_200453 | JGI IMG/M metagenome (GOLD analysis project Ga0302309, IMG submission 200453) | Peat permafrost microbial communities from Stordalen Mire near Abisko, Sweden - III_Palsa_N1_1 | ecosystem: Environmental > Terrestrial > Soil > Palsa > Peat permafrost | place: Sweden...
TAATGCTGAACGTATTGTAAAAGTGGTTTTTTATTTTTTACTTAGGTAAACAAAAAACCAGCATTACAATGGACACAACAGAGATCAATTTCCCATCGGACCAGCCATCAAATTTGGTTCTGACACCTGATGCAAAATACTTTTTACATACAGCTGCACGCTGGGCCAATTTCCTGGCCATATTAGGCTTTATATTAACCGGGTTTGTGGTGCTTGGCGCTTTGTACTGGCTGGTGTTGGGCGGTACCATAGCAACAACTATGTCACAAAATCAGGGTGGCACAGGCATACCTTCATTGTATGGTGGGTTGGCCGGTGTACTGGGCAGTGGTATGGGTGTAATTTACCTGCTGATCGCGGTGTTTTATTTTTTATATTCTTTCTATCTCTACAAGTTTGCGAGCAGCACAAAAAAAGCTGTTTTATTTAATAGCATTGCGGATATAACCATTGGATTTAAAAATCTCAAATCATTCTTTAAGCTTTGGGGCATCATAACAATTGTTGCAATAGCAGTGAGCATACTGACATTTATCGGGGTGATAATATTTGCCGTAGGAATGGCTTCATCCATGCATTCATAACAACGCAATTCCCGCAAACTAAAAAACCCTGCCGTTAGGCAGGGTTAATTGCATTATAATAAAGTTTTAGTTAAGGGCAATTTTAAATATCGAACGAAAAATCGTCGTCATTGGCGGTTGCTTTGGCAACTTCCGGGGCTTCGCTAAATTCGTAGCGTTTTTCAACAACCTCCTGGTTGTCTTTTATGTACTCGATGGTTTCTTTCAGGCCTTCAGAAAATTTTTCGAAATCTTCCTTGTATAAAAATATCTTATGTTTTATAAAAACACCATCTTCCAAACGTTTTTTACTTTCGGTGATAGTAACATAATAATCGTTTGACCGTGTTGCTTTTACATCAAAAAAATAAGTCCTTTTCCCTGCCCTTACCTTCTTTGAAAATACCTCTTCACGCTCTCTGTTGTCAAAGTCTCCCATATAAAATCAATTGTAATTTAGTTTTGATTGGCATAAATATAAATAAAATTTCAAATTACAACTATTTAATTAAATATTATTGTAATAAATAACCCGTTTTTATGATGGTTTTAATATTAAAAAGGTTATTCTTATAAGTTGTAACTATTTATTGAAGCATATGGTAAAATGGCATTGAATGATATTTATGGGATATTTCACAAAGAACAGGGCATTAATTATGAGCAATAAGTACATCCCATTATCGGGATTGCTATATTATTTTGCAGCCGTAGTTTATTATATATAGCACATCCGTTATTTCCTTAAAATTAACTTTTAACTTGCTGCAGGTGCTCCTCCCGCTCCATGCGCTGTAATGTGCTGATTTACAGTGTGTAATTTCAGGCGCTTTCCTCAGCTTCTTCCAATAGCTGTTTTTCGTAAAGTTCGAAGTAAGTGCCGCGTTTTTCCATCAGGTCGTCGTGGTGGCCTTGCTCAATAATTTGCCCGGCGTCCATCACCAGTATTTTATCGGCATTTTTTATGGTTGATATACGGTGCGCAATGATGATGCTTGTTTTGCCCTGCATAACGCTCCCGAGGTTGGATAGGATTTCTTCCTCGGTGCGCGTATCAACGGCAGAAAGGCAATCGTCAAAAACAATAATCTGCGGCTGTTTAACAATGGCACGGGCAATGGAAACCCGTTGCTTTTGTCCGCCTGAAAGCGTTATACCACGTTCGCCTATGAGCGTTTCAAACCCTTTTTCCAACTCGATAATATTACTGTAAACCGCTGCATCTTTTGCCGCCTGCTCAACGCGCGGCATATTCAGCTTATCGGCACTAAAGGCTATATTATTGGCAATAGTATCCGAAAACAGGAAAACATCCTGCGGCACAAAGCCCACTTGTGACCGGTAACCTTCCAAATTAAGCTGTTTAAGCGGATAGTCATCTATCCTGATCTCACCACCGGTGCAATCATACATCCGCATCAGCAAATTGGCTATGGTCGATTTCCCCGAACCCGTACGGCCGATAATAGCGATCATTTCGCCTGGATTTACTTCGAATGATACGTTTGTCAGCGCGTGGATACCTGTATCGGGATAAACAAAAGATACGTTATCAAACATAATCCGGCCTTCAACAGGCAGCTTTGGTACATCCGGCGATACGATCTCCGGCTGCTCGTGTAAAAACTCGTTTATGCGTTTTTGTGAGGCTGCCGCGCGCTGTATAAGCGACGTAACCCAGCCCAGCGCCATTACCGGGAAGGTAAGCAGGTTAAGGTAAACAATAAACTCGGCAATGTTTCCGGCGGTGATGGTCCCTTTCATTACCTCGATGCCGCCAACAAATAGCACGATTACGTTGCTTACCCCAACCAGCAAAAGCATCATGGGGTAAAACAACGCCTGCACCTTTACCATAGCCATCGAGTGAAATTTGTATTGTTCGCTTTCTTCGGCAAAACGTTCACGCACAAATTTCTCACGCACATAGGATTTGATGATGCGGATACCCGAAAAATTCTCCTGAACAAAACTGGATAAAATGGATAGCCGCTGTTGTATCTTCTCGCTGCGGAAATTAATAACGTTGTTAATGTAGTAAATAATAACCGCCAGTATCGGCAGGGGCAGCACCGAAAATATTGCCAGCCGCACATTCACCGTCAGCATAATTACTATGGCCATAATAAACAGCACCACCGTATTGATGGTGTACATAATGCCCGGGCCGAGGTACATGCGCACGCGGCTCACATCTTCGGTAACGCGGTTCATCAGGTCGCCGGTGTTATGGCGGCGGTAAAAGGCCAGGGAAAGTTTTTGGTAGTGGTTATAGATCTCGTTTTTCAGGTCGAATTCAATATGGCGCGACATCAGGATGATGGTTTGACGCATAAAAAACAGGAATAAGCCACGCAACAACGATAAAACCAATATCAGTATGCCGAAAAGCAACAGGCTGGAGCCAAATATCTGGTAGATCATCTCCTGGCGGTTAAAGCCCGCAAAAAGCTGGTATGTGCCGATATTTTCGGTACAAAGGTTAAGCGCCGCATCAACCACTTTTGCGGGCAGTAGATTAAAAAAATTGGATATAACCACAAAAAATATCCCCGGTACCAGGTGCCAGCGGTATTTGTAAAGGAATTTATTGAGGTAAGCGAGGTCTTTCATAGCCTTTGGCAAAAGTAATTTATTTACGGTTCGGTTCATAGTTGATAGTTCATAGCAATCTTTACTTTATTCTTACTATGAACCATGAACTATCAACTATGACCTGATAAACATTTTGCCCATCTCGAAAAAACATCTAATTTTGCTGCGATCCTGAGAAGGATGATCATCTGCCCGTACAATGCCGCAACTGAAAACTACTGAATCGATATTTGACCAGCTTGGGGCATTTGGCCACAAAAAGATCGTGTTTTGCAACGACCCCGATACCGGGCTCAAAGCCATCATCGCTATACATGATACTACGCTCGGCCCTGCGCTGGGCGGTACGCGTTTATGGCCTTACCGCACCGAAGCCGATGCGCTAAACGATGTTTTGCGGTTATCCAAATCAATGACTTACAAAGCTGCCATAGCGGGTTTAAACCTGGGAGGCGGCAGTGCTGTTATCATCGGCGACCAGGCAAAGAAAGGCGAGGCCTTACTGCGAAAATTCGGCCAGTTTATCAAAAACCTTAACGGCGAGTTTATTACGGCTGAGGATGTAGGTACCAATCCACGCGATATGGAGTATATCCGCATGGAGACCCAACATGTAACGGGTGTACCTGAAAGTATTGGCGGAAGCGGCGACCCTACGCCTGTTGCAGCCCAGGGTGTTTTTATGGGGATAAAAGCTGCGATAAAGGAATTGTATGGCAGCGATACTTTAGCCGGTAAGTCGGTTATTGTACAAGGTGTGGGGCAGGTGGGCCAGAACCTGGTTAAACTTTTGCGCGACGAAAACGCCAAGGTGTACGCCAGCGATATTAACGAAGAACGCGCCGGGCAGGTAGCAAAAAAATACGGTGCACAGGCAGTTTCAAACAACAGTATTTTTGATATCGATGCCGATATTTATTCGCCGTGTGCGCTTGGAGCTACCGTTAATACCCAAACCATTAAAAAACTTAAATGCGCTATTATAGCCGGTTCGGCAAATAACCAGCTGGAAGATGAGCAGGAGCATGGGCAAATGCTGCTTGATAAGGGCATACTATTTGCGCCGGATTACGTAATTAACGCAGGCGGATTGATTAATTGTTATTCCGAATTAATGGGCTTTACTAAAAAGCGCACCATACAGCTTACCGAGAATATTTACAATGCAACGAGGAATGTTTTGCGCCTGTCAAAAGCCGAAAATATTTCTTCGATACAGGCTGCAAACAAAATTGCCGAAAAACGTATTTCAGATATAAAAAAAATCAAATCATCATACTAACTTTAGTCATAATTAACCCCATCCGATAGCGGATCAAAAATCGTTCTTACAAATGTTAAACAGAAGGCACCTAAGGGTAAAAGTATTACAAGCGTTATACGCTTATCATCAAACAAACAGCGATGTTAAAACGCAGGAAAAGAACCTGTTGCAAAGCATTGACAAGGTATACGAAATGTATATCTGGATGCTGTCGTTAATATCAGAAGTAGTTGCTTACGCTGATGCTGATGCGCAGGAGCGGGCCAATAAACACCTGCCTACTCATGAAGATCTTAATCCGGATCTGAAAATTTTAACCAACCGTTTTTACACATCGTTACAAAAAAATAAAGAGTACCTCGCTGCGCTCAAAAAGTACAAGGTGGAGTGGAGCTTTGAACCAGAGCTGGTGAAAACTTTGTTTAACATCCTTAAAAAATCGACCGAGTATGCCGATTATCTCAAAAAAACAGGCGATACTATTCAAACTGATAAGGATATTATCAAATTCATATTTAAAAAGGTAATTTTGAAGACATCATTAGCCGAACAGGTTTTTGAAGACATGTTTATCGTTTGGCCGGTTGATAAGGATGTGCTGCAGGCGCTGATTGCCAAAACGTTCAAAAACTTTGCCTTTGATGAACCTGGAAAGAACAAACTGGCCGAAGTTACCGGCAACTGGGAAGAGGACAGGGAATTTATTGTGAACCTGCTGCATGAAAACATCAGGCACGATAAGCAATACCAGGAAATGATAAACGCCAAAACACAGAACTGGGAACCCGATCGCATAGCCATGATGGATACCATGCTGATGAAAATGGCCATTACCGAGTTCCTTGATTTTCCATCGGTACCGGTTAAGGTTACGATAAATGAGTACCTGGAAATATCGAAAGAGTTCAGTACGCCAAAAAGTAACTCGTTTTTAAACGGCATTTTGGATAAAATATTGATAGAACTGAAAGAGCAAAACAAAATAAAAAAGACCGGCAGAGGTTTAATAGAATAGAACATGAAGAAATTATTGTTACCACTGGCATTTGCAGGTTTGCTGCTGGCAGCCTGTCATCATTCAACCCCTTCAACGGCTAATCCACCGGCTAACTTAACATCGGCAGATCCATCTTCACCAACACCGCCGGCGGGCAGTACCGGTGGGCCGGTAATGCCTAATGGCCCGGCAATAAAGTTTGAATACGAGACACACGATTTTGGCAAAATAAAGCAGGGAGACAAAGTAACCTATAAGTTCAATTTTGTGAATGTGGGCAAATCACCGCTTATTATATCCAGGGCAACAGCCACCTGCGGCTGCACGACGCCAGACTGGCCGGGAGGCCCGATAAAACCAGGCGATGGCGGGCAGATATCGGTTACTTTTAACAGCACCGGTAAAACGGGTTTGCAGGATAAAATGATAACGATATACGCCAACACCACCCCAGCCGAAAATGTGGTACATTTGGTTGGCGAGGTGGTTCAATAACAAGCACGCCCGGATCCCCTATAAACAGAAAAATAATTTAAACATATATTTAACAAAGAACAATGAACGCACAATTAATAGTATTGCCCCTGATCATTATCGTATTTTACTTTTTTATGATCCGTCCGCAAATTAAAAAGCAAAAAGATCAGAAGAAATTTAGCGAAGATCTGAAAAAAGGTGATAAAGTAATTACTACTTCAGGCGCACATGGCAGGATAGTGGAAGTTGCCGAAACAACGTTATTGATAGAAGGTGAAAGCGGCCATAAAACACGTTACGATAAATCGGCTGTTTCGCTTGAAGCAACAAAGGCATTAAACGCACCGCCGAAAGCGTAATTAAAGAGGCGAAGGGTAAAAGGTTAAGGGTAAAAGGTGTGCCTCTTAATTTTTTAAATAACATTAAATAAAGGTAGAAGATGAAAGACGAAGGTTTATACCTTTTGCCTTTCAGCTTTTACCTTTTACCTTTTAAAAATGGCATTCATAAAGTTATCAGAAGGTGAACGCAGGCGGTTATCGGCATTTTTTACATGCCTGGTGCTGGCGGCGTTTGCCTGGTTGGTAACGGCCTTGTCTAAACAGTACAACTACACGGTAAAACGCGCGGTCACCTATAAAAATCAGCCCCGGATGCGGGCTTTTCATGCGTTGCAGGCCGATAGCTTAAATATAACCATCACCGGTACCGGCTGGCAAATGCTTTTTTCGCGGATACATGATGGTGATACCTCGGTAACCATCGACCTGCAATCTTTGGAGAAAGAGAGTTATGTGGTGCCTAATTTACAGCTGAAACAAATACTCGATAAAAATGTGCAGCATGATGTGGTAAGCATAGAACCCGATACCTTATATTTTGATTTTTCGCACAGGGCTGTTAAACAGGTACCCGTAAGGCTGGTAACCAGGATAGGCTATCAGCGCCAGTTTGCACAATCAAATAACGCGGTACTAACACCCACTTATGTCACGATTACCGGCCCAAGCAGCCGTATTGATAAAATTACCGAATGGGACACAGATACGTTAGTCGCTGATGACATTAACGAAACCATCCGCACTAAAATAAGCCTTCAGCCCGGCGAAGGCAATATGAGTATGTACCCAAAATCGGTGGATGTAGTGATACCGGTGGATGAGTTCACCGAAAAAATGCTCCAGATACCTGTAAAGCTTACCAATAATGCCGAGTTTTATAATGTAAAAATATTTCCGCAGAAAGTTACCGTTACCTTTATTACATCGCTAAAACGGTATGCAGAAACCGACGAGAATTTTTTTGAGGCCGAATCCGACCTTAACCTGTGGAAGCTGAAGGATTATAGTACACTACCCGTAGTGCTTACCCGGATACCGCCGTTTTGCAGGATAATAAGCGTGGACCCTCCCAATATTGACTTCATCATTCATAAATAATGCTTAAAGTTGGCATAACAGGCAATATAGGCAGTGGTAAAACCACTGTAAGCAAAATATTTGAAGTGCTGGGCGTTCCTGTTTTTTATGCTGATGCGGCGGCGAAAGAGGTGATGGTTAAGGATGAGATTTTGATTGATGCTATAAAAAATGCTTTCGGCAAACAATCATATTTTGATGACGGCACACTCAACCGCAAGCACATTGCTGGTATTGTTTTTAATGATGAAAAACAGCTGGCCATTCTAAATTCGATAGTCCATCCTGCTGTTTTCAGAGCATTTGATAATTGGCTAAAGCAGTTCAGTAATGCGCCTTATATATTAAAGGAAGCCGCATTATTGTTTGAGAGCGATTCATACAAAATGTGCGATAAAACCATAGTAGTTACCGCACCGCTGGAGATGCGTGTAAAACGGGTAATAGAGCGTGATGGGTTAACAGAAGCAGAAATTACCAGCCGGGATAGCAAGCAGTTTAAACAGGAAGAAAAAGTGAAGTTGGCTGATCATATCATTAAAAATGACAATACGGAGTTGGTGATACCGCAGGTGCTGAAGTTGCATAATGAGTTCATGGGTTATAGATTCATAGTTCATGGGCCATAGTTAATGGAGTTGCATCATGAAAATCTTTTAATCCGTTTAATCGTGGTTCAGACAAAAGCGTTAGGGGGTGAAGCGGATACCGGCCCGTGCTTAATGCCCGCGCAGTATGAGCGGAACACCCGACCCGCAGGGAAACGCCCAATTATATAGATTATATGCCCATCCTCAACGATTTCCTTTCCTTCAACACTAAAGGCTTATACTGCAAATACGGCGATTTTTATATCGATCCGACCGAACCGGTAACTACTGCCGTAGTTTCCCATGCTCACGCAGATCATGCCATAAGCGGAAATGAAAACGTGTATTGCACGGAAGCTACGGCCGCGTTTATGCAACTGCGTTATGCCAAAAATGCGGCAAAAGTGTTTAATATAGTGGCTTATAACGCAGTTTTTAACATTAAGGACGTGCAAATTACCTTTATATCCGCAGGCCATATGCTGGGTTCGGCGCAGGTTTTAATGGAGTATGATGACGTAAAATACCTGTACACCGGCGATTATAAACTGCAAACGGACGAAACCTGCGAACCGATAGCATGGGTTAAAGCTGATGTTTTGATAACCGAAAGTACCTTCGCCGATCCGGCTATACTGCATCCTAACCCGGTTGAGGAGATAAAAAAACTCAACGATATTAAACTGAATATCCTGCTTGGCGCTTATGGTTTGGGCAAAAGTCAGCGGCTCATAAATTTGATCAACCTGCATGCGCCGCAGAAAAAAATACTGATCCATCACCGGATTATGCCCATTAATGCGATATATGAAAAAATGGGTTTTTCGCCCGGAAATTATGAGCTATACAGTCGTAAGCTGATGAAAACACAGGGCGAATATGTATATATCGTGCCACCATTCACTTTTGATAGTTATATTAACGCGAAAGGGGTGAAGCGCTTGTTTGCCTCGGGCTGGAAGAACCTGCAGGTTAACCAGAACGATACGCTTTACATATCAGACCATGTGGATTGGAATGATATATTGCAGGCTGTAAAACATGTTCAACCCAAGCAAATTTGGACGCTGCACGGCAATGGCATGCATTTGAAAAAATACTTCGGCGATGATATTTTTGTAAAATTGCTTAACTGATGTTAAAGGAAGGGGTAGACTATTATATAAATGCCGATGGTAACTTTGTTTTTACTGCCGAATATCATCTTAAGCGCGGTTTTTGCTGTAAAAACAAATGCCTGCATTGCCCCTGGGATTACGGAAAGCCTAAGCAAGACAAACAAATTAAAAATAAATAGACATATTTGCATTTGAAAGGGCCACTATGCGGATAGAAGACGAGATACAAAGCACCAAATTTGAAGACAATTACCAAAAAGTTGTCATCAACGTGGCCTACACATCCGGTTGGCTGAACAATTTGCTAAAGCCTGAATTTGAAAAGTATAACCTTACACAGCAGCAATTTAATATTTTAAGGATATTACGCGGCCAATATCCCAAACCCGCTACTGTGAACCTCCTCAAGGAACGCATGATCGATAAAATGTCGGACGCTTCCCGAATAGTTGACCGGCTGATACAGAAAGGCCTCGTATCCCGCTGCACCAATAAATCCGACCGCAGGGCGGTTGATATTCGTATAAGCGATGAAGGATTGAGTGTGCTTGCGAAAATGGATATCGAGATGCGCTCGAAAGAATATCTTAAAAATAACCTTACCGAAGAAGAAGCTGCTAAATTGAGCGATTTGCTGGATAGGTTGAGAGGGTAATTTAGTCCGGAAGTCCGAAAGTCGGTAAGACCGAAAGTTGCATTTGTTTATATTGCATTAATTCAACTTATTATGATAACTGAAGATATATCCCACATCATTTTGGAGGAAACAAAAGATTTACAGCAAAACGAATTGGCGCATCTGGAAGCAGAATTTGAGGATTACAAAATTTTGTATCCAATCATTCCAGGCTAAGTTTTTTCTTTCGGACTTTCCGTCTTACCGACTTTCGGACTTCAAAATCATCTTATAATGTCTTATCCCGGCTTCCTCAAACTCCGGCCCGGCTTTTTCAAAGTTGAATTTTTCGTATAGCGGCACAGCTTGTATTTGTGCATGCATGTAAACATAATCTGCGTCAGCTGGCAGATCCGCCAGAACGGCTTTTACCAATTCCTGTCCAACGCCGAACCCCCTGAAATCTTTTAATACGGCAAAACGTTCCAGTTTATAACCCTTGTCCGTTTTGCGCCAGCGTGATGCACCGGCCGGTACACCATCAACAGTAGCGAGGAAATGGGTCGATTCATCTTCAAACTCCCATTCCAGTTCGGGCGGGCAGTTTTGTTCGCCTACAAATACTTCACGCCTTATTGCAAACACTTTTTGTAAACTCTCGTCGTCAGTTACTTTTTTTACCTGTATCTTTTTGTTTTCGGGCATGTTGATAATGGACTTTTGAACGGAGCGAAGATAATTTTAATTAGAATAAAACACGAATTTCACGAATGGAGGAACACGAATTAGGCTAAGTAAAAAACACGAATTTCACGAATAGCCTGCGCTTAAATTCGTGAAATTCGTGAAATTCGTGAAAATAATATTCGTTAAATTCGTGCTTATAATTTGCTGTTCACATCCAAACAGTTCAAGTCAGCAAAAGCTTGCGTCAGCCTTTTTACAAAGGTTTCCTCGCCTTTGCGCAACCATACACGCGGATCATAATATTTTTTGTTTGGCGAATCCGGACCTTCGGGGTTACCGATCTGGCTTTGCAGATAGCCTTCTTTTGATTTGTAGTAATCTTTTATACCTTCCCAAAATGCCCATTGCATATCGGTATCGATATTCATTTTGATGGCGCCATAAGATATCGCCTCGCGAATTTCTTCCTGGCTCGAACCTGAACCGCCGTGGAATACAAAGTTGATCGGCTTCTCAGCAGCAAGGTTATGTTTTTTACGCAGGTACTCCTGTGAATTGTGCAGGATAACCGGTTGTAATTTTACGTTGCCCGGTTTGTAAACACCGTGCACGTTGCCAAAAGCAGCTGCAACGGTAAATCGGTGGCTTACTGCCGAAAGGTGCTCATATGAATAAGCCACGTCTTCGGGCTGGGTATATAAACGTGAGCTGTCAACATCTGAATTGTCAACGCCGTCTTCTTCACCGCCGGTTACGCCTAATTCAATTTCAAGCGTCATGCCCATTTTGGCCATGCGCTCCAGGTATTTGGCTGAAATTTCGATATTTTCTTCTAATGGCTCTTCAGAAAGGTCGAGCATGTGCGATGAAAACAATGGTTTGCCGGTTTCAGCAAAGAATTTCTCGCCATAATCTAATAACCCGTCTATCCAGGGCAGTAATTTTTTAGCAGCATGGTCGGTATGCAGGATAACTGCTATGCCGTAATGTTCAGCTAATAAATGAACGTGCTTTGCAGCCGAAACGCCACCCAGGATGCAAGCCTGCAATTTTGAGTTATCCAGCGACTTGCCGGCATAAAATTGCGCGCCGCCGTTTGACAATTGAATAATGACCGGTGATTTTACGGCTGCTGCGGTTTCCATAACCGCGTTTATTGAATTTGTGCCGATAACGTTTACCGCTGGCAAGGCAAACTGATGTTTTTTAGCTGCCTCGAAGAGTTCCTGCACCTGTTCGCCGTGCAGTACGCCTTTATAGTTTTTTAGATCCATTAGTTTTAATTTGTGGAGGCCGAAGATAAAAATTTTTTAGATATGAGATGTGAGATTTGAGATATGAGAGGGATTTTTTTTTGACTAAATCGATATTTTTTATAGCAATTTTTCACGCTTTTGCCACTGAAAAATTCGTTTCAAAATTATAATGTCTCAAATCTCAAATCTCATGTCTCACATCTAAATAAAAAATTCGTTTCTTTGCATTAATTTGAAAGAGCTTGATAACGATATGCCTTGGTTTAAACGCGAGTCGAAAGGAATAATTACAACTACTGAAGAGAAGAAGGAAGCCCCTGACGGTATCTGGAATAAGTGCCCTGAGTGTAAAAAGCCGTTGCATTACTCCGAGCAGGTTGAAAACCAGTATGTTTGCCACTATTGCGGCTACCACCTGCGTATAGGTTCAAAAGAATACTTCTCCATACTGTTTGATAATAACGAGTTTACCGAACTGGATGCCAACCTCACCTCGGGAGACCCGCTCCACTTCGAGGATACCAAAAAATATACCGACCGTATAAAGGAAACCACCAAAAAAACAGGTTTGAAAGATGCTATCCGTTCGGCTGTCGGTAAGATAGACAGGCAGGATATTGTGATCGCCTGTATGGATTTTAACTTTATCGGCGGCTCGATGGGTTCGGTTGTGGGGGAAAAGATAGCCCGTGCTATCGATTACAGCATCAAACATAAAGTGCCTTTCCTCATGATTTCCAAATCAGGCGGTGCGCGTATGATGGAAGCAGCCTTTTCTTTAATGCAGATGGCTAAAACATCGGCTAAATTGGCTTTATTGGGACAGGCCAAAGTACCGTATATCTCATTATTGACCGACCCAACAACTGGCGGTGTTACCGCATCGTATGCCATGCTGGGTGATATAAATATTGCCGAACCCGGTTCACTGATAGGTTTTGCGGGTCCGCGTGTAATAAAGGAAACGATTAAAAAGGATTTACCTAAAGGCTTCCAAACCGCAGAGTTTGTATTGGAACACGGTTTCCTGGATTTTATAGTCGACCGCAGGGAAATGAAAGAAAAACTGGCATCATTTTTAAAAATGATGGCTAACTAAAAATAATATCAGAAATTTGAGAAGCCGACCGTTAGCTAACAGTCGGCTTTTTTTATGCTCGATAGTTTTATAACTTAGGCGGAATTACCAATCCTCCTGAAATGCGTCTATATTTTGCTTTATTGCTCATCTGCCTTGCAGCGACTAAAACCGCTTGGTCGCAAACCGAAGATATTACTATCGCCAAAAACCAATGGCATGCCTGGTGGCTCATGTCGCCGAAGGATGACGGGCATGTGTATGGCGTGTATCATTTCCGGAAGAAGTTTGAGTTGAACGGCCAGCCATCGTCTTTTATAATCCATGTATCCGCCGATAACCGGTATAAGTTATATGTGAATGATACGCTGGTGTCGTTAGGTCCGGCAAGGGGCGATACTTATTACTGGAACTATGAGACGGTAGACATAGCGCCCTATTTAAAAGCCGGGAAAAACGTAATAGCCTCAACCATATGGAATGAGATGGAATACCGGCCCGATGCGCAGATATCATTACGTACCGGGTTTATATTACAGGGCGATTCGCCCACTGAAGAAATATTAAATACCGATACCAGCTGGCGGTGCATCTGCGACAGCGCCTATAAACCTATTGGCGATGCCGTTTATGGCGGTTACTATGTGGCAGGCCATGGCCAGTTTTTGGATATGAATAAAACCATAACCAGCTTTACGAGTGCTGATTTTGACGATAGCGCGTGGTACAAACCAAGGCTAATAGATCACGGCAAGCCCAAAGGAATGGTTGATGCCTTCGGTTGGATGCTGGTGCCATCGTCTATACCGCAAATGGAGCGGAAGTATCAGCGTATAAAACTTTTACGCAAAGCTGTTGGCGTAACGGTGCCGCCATCCTTTCCATCAGCAAAAACAACTATAACTATCCCGGCCAACACTACGGCTGTGCTGCTGCTCGATCAAACTTATCTTACCAGCGCTTATTTAACTTTTAATTTCAGCAAAGGAAAGGACGCCGGAATCTCAATAGGTTATGCTGAGGCATTGTATGATAATATCAAAAAATATGGCTACCGTAAAGGCAATCGTAATGATGTGGAAGGCAAGGACTTTTCGGGCAGGAAGGATAGCCTGCAATCAAATGGCAGCGACGGGCAATCATTTACCACGCTTTACTGGCGCACGTACCGCTATGTACAGGTATATGTCCACACTAAAAACGAGCCACTGGTGATTGATGATATTTATGGCACCTTCACCGGGTACCCGTTCAAACTGAATGCGAAGTTTAATACCACTGACACGACCATAAATAAGATACTGGAAACAGGCTGGCGCACCGCCCGGCTTGATGCGCTGGAAACCTACATGGATTGCCCGTATTACGAGCAACTGCAATACATCGGCGATACCCGTATACAGGCGCTTGTATCCTACTACAACAGCGGCGACGACCGCCTTGTGCGCAATGCCATCAATATGATGGACCATTCGCGTTTGGCTGAAGGGCTTACGCTTAGCCGTCATCCGTCATTCAACCCGCAGATTATCTCCACTTTTTCGTTGTGGTACATCGGTATGCTGCACGATTACTGGATGTACCGGCTCGACAGTAACCTGGTGAAAAGTAAATTGCCGGGTACACGCGCCATCCTGGATTTTTTCAGCAGGTACCAGCAGGCCGACGGCTCCCTAAAAGATGTGCCTTACTGGAAATTTGTAGATTGGGTAAACTGGAATTACGGGATGCCGCCTATGGGAAAAAATGGCAACTCATCTATTTTAGATATGCAATTGTTATGGGCTTACCAGCAAGCCGCCGAAATGGAAGCGCACATGGGTATGCCCGCCTACGCTGAATTATACCGCAAAAGAGCGGCACAACTAAAGCAAACCATACAAAATAAATATTGGGTGCCTGCGAGGAATTTATATGCAGATAACGAGGATAAAACATCATTTTCTCAACATGCCAATTCGCTTGCCATACTAACCGGGATGGTGAAAAACGAAGACCTGAAAACCGTAGGCCAAAATATGTTGACAGACAGTACCCTAACCCAATGTACCATCTACTTTAAATATTACCTGCACCAGGCACTGGTAAAGGCAGGATTGGGCAATGGCTATATAAACTGGCTGGGCATCTGGCGCGATAATTTAAAAATGGGGCTTACCACCTGGGCCGAAATTTCGGACCTCAAAAATACGCGTTCCGATTGTCATGCCTGGGGCGCAAGCCCGAATATTGAGTTTTACCGTACCGTGTTGGGGATTGATAGTTACGCGCCGGGTTTCAAAAAGATTAAAATCGAACCTCATTTGGGTGCGCTAACCAATATAAGCGGCGAAATACCCCATCCTGATGGGAAGGTTGCTGTTGCGTATGCGTTGAGTAATGGCAAATGGAAGGTGAAGATCAGCCTGCCCCAAAAAACATCGGGAATATTTGTATGGAAAGGGAAAAGCTATCTGCTTAAAGCGGGTGATAATTCACTCGTTATATAGCAAACAAAACAGGCCCGCCATTACTGCGGGCCTGTTTTGTTTGTTAGCGCTATTTTGGCGCTGCCGTAAGATCGATTATAACATCGGTCTACGGGTTTTGGTTAGCTGGCCGGTTTTCCCGGCATGTTTCCTTTTCAATTCGCGTAAAGTGCTTGCGCCATTATCCTGGCCACTTCCAACTCCTATCGAGCCAACTTCTATATCATTGGTATGGTCGTTGGTATTCTCTTTCGGGCCGCTTGCTACCTCATTATCCCTAACTTCACTTTTCATAATTGCTTTTATTAATTGGTTTAGATTGAAAGTTATAGTCCTTCTGTACCTGGCTCGTGACCAACCATACGCCCGGTGCGACGACCAGTAGGCCGGCTGGCGAAATCTGCCTGCGCGTGGCCAACTGAAGGGAATTCCCTTTTGTCAGGGCCTGTTACATCGTTTTGTTCGGTATAGTTATCCGTACTGCCCTCGTGTGAGTGAATGACTGCCTGCTCATTCAGGGCACTGCCTTTTGCTTTGGCCGGTTGTTTCTTCGCTGAAGTAACCAGTTTTTTATTTTTTACTTTTTCCATGGCTGATGTTAATTTATTTTCTTGGTTTTCTTTTTGTTTCCTCGTCGCCCGGATCGCCCGATGCGCCATCATAATCAAATGCGATGTCATCAGCTATCGTTTCATCATAAGCCGGGTCAAGATTTTCCTCCGTGTAAACATCATGCACGGCATTAGGGTCATCCTTTGTAGCATGATGTTTATGTTTGGTAGTCGGCTTTTTGCTGGTAGCGGTCATAACTGTTGCATTTAATTGCTAATTAAATAACTTACGTTATGCGCTTATTGTTTCAGCTTCGGGCTGAAAAAAGAAAATAAAAGGAAAATGTTACAAAAGAGCTCAGGCGTTAACCATGCAAAACTCACGGACTTTGGCTACGGTGTAGTCGATCTCTTCTTTTGTAGTGTATTTGGAGAATGAAAAACGCACTGATGGCCGCGAAGGATTGGTGCCGATGGCAGTAAGCACATGCGAGCCGATATCCGAACCCGAGCTACAGGCGCTGCCGCCGGATGCCGAGATGCCGGCAATATCCAAATTAAACAACAGCATATCGGCCATTTCCATTTCGGGGAAGGATACGTTCAATACGGTATAAAGGCTTTTATCGGGATCAGTTTCGCCGTTAAATTCAACACCGGGGATGGTTTCAGCCAGCTGCTCCTTCATATAGGTTTTTAAACCCTGTATGTGCTGCTGGTGCTGCTCCATTTCGGCATAAGCTATCTCTAATGATTTGGCTAAACCAACAATACCATAAATATTTTCGGTGCCGCCGCGCATATTTCGTTCCTGCGCACCGCCGTAAATAAGCGGTTTTATTTTGATGCGATGGCTCACATGCAAAAAGCCGACACCTTTTGGCCCATGCAGCTTATGCGCCGAACATACCACAAAATGCGCCTTCAGCTTGCTCAGATCATGTTTGTAATGGCCCATGGTTTGCACGGTATCACAATGGTAAATGGCATTATAGGCCTCGCAAAGATCACCTACGCGTTCCATGTCGGATATGGTGCCAATCTCATTGTTTGCGTGCATAATGGACACAAAACTGCGGCTGTTTTCCTTTAGCAAAGTTTCCAGGTGCTCATAGTCGATATTGCCTTTTGCATCGACGTTAACAAAGCTCAGTTTGATTACACCGGCTTTTTCCAACGCTTCAAAGGTATGGATAACAGCGTGGTGCTCAATTTTGCTGGTAATGGCATGTTTAATGCCATGGTCGATAATGCCACACCGAATAGCAGTGTTATCAGCTTCGGTACCGCTTGAAGTAAAGAATATTTCGGAAGGAGAGGTGTGCAGCAGGTTTGCAATGGTTTTGCGCGAACGTTCGATCAATGTGCGTGCTTCCCGGCCATGGGCATGTATGGATGATGGGTTACCATAAGTATTTTCCATCACTTTACACATTTCCTGCATCACCGCAGGATCCAACGGAGTAGTAGCTGCATTGTCTAAATAAACACGCATTCTTTTTAGAGATTAGAGGTCAGTCCTAATTAATTATAGCGTTACTGAATTATTGATTTAGTGAATAAAGATCAGGATAATCTTTTAATCCGCTAAATCATGGTTCAGACAACCTACCGTAAATTTAATATTTCTTTTATATCCGCTATAATTTTATTCGCCAGGCTATTCGCTACGGTCTCTGAATTACCTTCTGAATAAATACGGATGATCGGCTCTGTGTTCGACCGGCGCAAATGTACCCATTCTTTGTCAAATTCTATCTTCAGTCCGTCAATTGTTGAATGGGGCTGCTTTTTGTATTTCTCTTCAACCTTCAGCAGTAGCGCATCAATATCCATTTCCGGCGTAAGCGTTATTTTATTTTTGGAGATAAAATAGTTTGGATATGATGCCCTTAAGGCCGATACGGTTTTGCCGCTTTTGGCCAGGTGCGTTAAAAATAAAGCGATACCAACCAATGCATCGCGGCCATAATGCAGTTCGGGATAGATCACCCCGCCATTGCCTTCGCCGCCGATAACCGCGTTGGTTTCCTTCATTTTATTTACGACGTTTACTTCGCCAACCGCTGCGGCGTTGTATTCCCCGCCTGCTTTTTCGGTAACATCACGCAGGGCGCGGGTTGACGACAGGTTCGATACCGTATTGCCTTTACTGTGATTTAAAACATAATCGGCAACGGCAACCAAGGTATATTCCTCGCCGAACATGCCGCCGTCTTCGCATACAAAACACAAGCGGTCAACATCCGGGTCGACAGCTATACCCAGGTTGGCTTTTTTCTTCACCACTTCCTGCGATAGGGCGATCAGATTCTCCGGTAACGGTTCCGGGTTGTGCGGAAATTTACCATCAGGTTCGCAAAAAAGCCCATCAACAGTTCTTACGCCTAACGCCTCCAGTAAAGCAGGCACAAATATGCCGCCTGTGGAGTTAACGCAATCAATAACTACTTTAAAATCGGCTTTTCTTATGGCTTCCTTATCAACTAATGGCAATGCCAAAATAGCGTCGATATGTTTTTGCAGATAGCTGTCATCCTGGGTTACTTTTCCCAAATGATCAACATCTGCGTACGCGAAATCCCCCTTTTCTGCAATCTCCAATACCTCTTTACCATCAGCATCATTAATAAATTCGCCTTTGCTGTTGAGCAGCTTCAGCGCATTCCATTGCTTGGGGTTATGACTGGCTGTAAGGATAATTCCGCCGGCAGCCTGTTCAGCAGGGACGGCGATCTCAACAGTCGGGGTAGTGGAGAGGCCCAAATCGACTACATCAATGCCCAAACCCTGTAAAGTGCCTATAACCAGGTTGTTTACCATGCTGCCCGAAATACGCGCATCGCGGCCTATAACTATTTTTTTATTTTCAGCATTTGCGGTTACCCAACTGCCAAATGCCGAAGTGAATTTTACTATATCCAGCGGCGTTAACCCATCGCCTGCTGCACCGCCTATGGTGCCCCGTATACCCGAAATTGATTTTATAAGTGTCAAAACGTTCGCTTTAAGTTTGCCAAAATTAGAATATTTAACGAATAGCTGCTTTATTTATTGGCTATATTTGGCACTGCTGCAAAAATTATGCTACAACATTTAGTAGACTTCGACCGCCATTTGTTTTATGCCATTAACCACGGCATGAGCAATAGTTTTTTTGATGCGGTGATGCCCTGGGTAAGTAACAAGAAAAATTGGATACCGCTATATATTCTCATTATTGCTTTTTGCCTTTGGAAATACCGCATGTGGGGTTTTGCTATTATTATAGGCATCTCCTTGTCCGCTGGGATTGCCGATTTTACCAGCGCAAGTGTTGCCAAAGCAGAGGTGCAGCGCTTGCGCCCCTGTCGTGACCCTGTAACTGCGCCGACCGATATTGAGCGTGTACCCTGTGGCCCCGGTTATAGCTTTCCTTCAACACATGCTACCGACCATTTCGCTATGGCCATATTTATGGCCTTGATTTGGTGTAAGAGATGGCGCTGGATATGGTTCTGGGCCATTTTGTGGGCAGGGCTTATCAGTTTCTCGCGGATTTATGTGGGTGTGCATTTCCCATTGGATGTTTTTTGCGGGGCGATATATGGTGCGCTGGTAGGGTGGCTGGTGAGTTGGATTTATAAAAAGGTAACGGCTAAGTATCATTTCTCAGTTTAACAAACACGTCTTTGCGAGGGACGAAGCAATCCCTGCACATGCAAATCAATTGGGAAGTAGTTTGATAAATGATGCCATTTAAAGCAATTTCGTTCATTGACAGGTAAACGCAGAGATGGCTTCGTTCCTCGCCATGACGATGTTGGTGTGAGTGTTAATCAAATACTATCCCCGCAAACGCCATCGCTTCGCCCAATTTCTCCAAATTAAGCTCCAGGTGCTCATTTTGCGTTTGCAGGTAAGCTATTACGTTTTCAGTAGCGATATTGCCTGTAAGCTCATCTTTGGCCATTGGACAACCGCCGTATCCTTTAAGGGCGGTATCAAACTGCCTACAGCCGCTTTGATAAGCGGTCTCGATCTTTTCGCGCCAGGTATCGGGTGTTGAATGCAGGTGCAGGCCGAATTCCGTTTGCGGGAATGTATTACATAGGGCAGGGTAGATGCTGCTGATCTGTTCGGGTGTAGCAATGCCTATTGTATCAGCTAACGCGATATGGTTTATGCCTTCGGCGATCAGTTTTTTAGCCCACTGCGAAATGATTTCCACGCTCCATTCGTCGCCATATGGATTGCCGAAGCCCATCGACAGGTAGACCAGCAACTGTTTATTGGTTGATGCGCAAAGCGAATTTATGCGTTTTACCGTATCAAAAGCAGCATCAATAGAAGTATTGGCATTGCGCTGCTGGAAAGTTTCGGATATGGAAAACGGGTAGCCGAGATAAGTGATTTCCGCATGTTTTGCCGCATCTTCGGCGCCGCGATAGTTGGCGATGATGGCCAGTAATTTTGATCGTGTATTGCTCAGATCAAGTTTGCCAAGCACTTCGGCCGTATCCTGCATTTGCGGGATGGCTTTAGGCGATACAAAGCTGCCGAAATCTATCGTATCAAAACCCACCTGCAATAGCAAGTTAATATAAGCCGCTTTTAATTCAGTTGGTATGAATTTGGTAAGGCCTTGCATGGCATCACGCGGGCATTCGGTGAGTTTGATAATTTGCGGCATTTATCCTGAAACTAAAATTTAGCGTTATCCATCGGCCTTTTTTGCTCGATGGCCTGGTAGAGTTCATCTGTAAGCACACCCAGATAGGTTTCAAATGAACTGATGACTTTATTAGCTTCTTTTGCTATCCGCCTCGAATCAGTGTTCGTGGCTTTAAGATACATTTCGTACATGCTTAATCTCATATTCCCGGCACCCGTGGGCAGGTAAAAAACTATGTTATTAATCGTGTATCTATAACGCCTGTTTTTCATATCAACGGTTATCGCAAATTGCACAGTATAAGGGTCGGTATTTTCACCCTCATCCGTTACCGAAAAAACATTGGTATTCAAATCCTGCGTAGTGGTGCAGATGAGTTTTCCTTCTTCATCATAACCATAATTCTGCTGGAAGTTTTTGGCGGCCATAAATTCCAGTGCGCGCATATAAATCTTATTCTCTGTAATGTCGCTGTCGACTTTTACCGCCTGCTGGTAATAGGCATTTGTGCCCTCAACCTTTAACTTAATTGAATCGTTGGCCTGTGCGTAATTCGTTTTATTACCGTAAGCGCCGTTTGGATGGCAATAGGCCGAGCATATTGCAGAAAGAAATATAATGCTTATAAAAAGGTTTTTTTTCATCATACAACAAAACTAATATTTTATTCGCCTTTGGTAACTTCCTCGGTGGTGTGTGATATCGATCCGCGCACAAAACGCCTGATGATTAGCCGGCTACCACCATTATAATTAAAGTAATTTGCCGCCCAGTTAATGAATACAATAACACGATTACGCGTACCTACGAGTGAGAACAGGTGCACAAATATCCATACCAGCCAGGCGAAAAGTCCCTGGAACTTGATCTTACCCAGGTCGGCAACCGCCTTGTTGCGGCCAATCGTCGCCAGCGAACCTTTATCATTGTACACAAATGGTTCGGTGTCTTCTCCTTTAACCAGGTGAAGGATGTTTTTACCAACATTCTGGCCCATTTGTATAGCTACCTGCGCCACGCCGGGATGGCCTTTGGGTGTTTCATCGGTTATCATGGCTGCCACGTCGCCAATGGCAAAAATGTTATCAAAGCCAGCCACCAAACACAAGTTATTGGTACGGATCTTGTTGCCGCGCTCGATAAGGTGCTTCGATATGCCTTTTGGTACAACGCCCATCACACCCGCCGACCAGATAACGCTTTTGGTTTTAATACTTTTACCATGTTCAAAGGTTATCACCTCACCATCATAATTACTTACTTTGGTGCCTAACATTAGTTCCACACCCAACTTCTTCAGGTATTGTTCGGCAGCATGAGATGCCTGTTCCGACATGGAGTTTATAGTTCGAGGCAGAAAATCGCACAAGTATATTTTTACATCATCCTTCTTTAATTCGGGGTAGTCCTTTTCCAGCACATAATTGCGGAACTCCGCCAGTGCGCCGGCCAGTTCCACGCCGGTAGGGCCTGCGCCAACCAATACGAAAGTGAGATATGGCTCGCGTTCTTCCTTTACTTTACGCAGCACCGCTTCCTCAAGGTTTTGAAAAATGAGGTAGCGCAGGTTCAACGCCTCCGGTATCGACTTCATGGGCATGGCGTGGTGCTCCACATCTTTATTACCGAAGAAGTTCGTTGTTGAGCCGGTGGCTATTACCAGGTAATCGTAAGCAATTTCGCCTATAGAGGTTTCTATGGTGTTTTTTTCAGGGTTGACGTGGGTAACCTCGGCTATGCGGAAACGGAAGTTCTTTTGCCCGCCGAAATTTTTCCGGAGCGAGAATGCTATCGACTCCGATTCCAAACTGCCCAGTGCAACCTGGTAGAGCAGAGGTTGAAAGGTATGGTAATTATGCTTGTCGAGCATTAATATATCCACAGGCTCGTTTTCCAGTTGCCTGGCTACATTGAGGCCGCCAAAGCCGCCGCCAATTATAACAACTAATGGAAATTTCGCTTTGTCGTGTGCATTCATAAGGCTGCTTTTAACTGTGTGTGTTTAAATCGTAACAAAAAAGGCCCCAAATTTTGTTTGGGGCCTTTCGAAATAAAAAATCGTCTTTTTATTATTTCAAATCTTTCTTCCCAAAGTCGATGATAACCGGGGTTGCTATACAGATAGACGAGTATGTACCAAAGCATACGCCTATCAGCAATGCGAACGAGAACCCGCGGATAACAGCACCACCGAATGCGAACAATACAATCAGCACGAATAGCACCGTTAAAGCAGTGATAACGGTACGGCTTAATGTTTTGTTAATGGCGTTATTGATAACTTCTTTCGGATCGTCGGTTTTGGCATGGTGTAAACTCAGGAACTCGCGTATCCTGTCGAACACCACCACGGTATCATTGATGGAATAACCGATAACCGTTAATATAGCCGCGATGAACGCCTGGTCAATATCAAGTGAGAATGGTAGTACATCTTTAAATATTGTGAAAAACGATAGTACCATCAACGCGTCATGCGCGGTAGCCACCATGGCCCCCAAACTAAACTGCCATTTACGGAACCTGAGTAATATGTAAGCCGAAATGATAATGATAGCAAATAATACCGTCCACACAGCTGATCTCTTAAGTTCACCGGCTATAGTAGAGCTAACTTTTTCATGTTGCTTGATACTTGCCGTGGTAGCATGCGTTTTAGGCTTTGAATTCAATGCATTTATCAGTGCTGTTTGAACACTGTCTTCAGCAGCAGCGGAGTTATCGTTAATCTTGTAGTTTGTGGTGATGCTGATATCAGAACCATAGGTTTTAACTTCGGCGCCGTGGCCCACTGATGATGCGTCAATAGCATCATGAACATCCTGCGTGTTAACGCTCTTATCATCAAAGCGCACGACATAAGTACGACCACCTTCAAAGTCTACGCCGTAGTTAAACCCGCGCGTAACCATCGAAATGAGGCCCAGAAGAATAAACGAGCCTGAGAAAATATAGAATTTGAAACGGTTCTTTACAAACGCGTAATTGGCGTTTTTAAAGGTATGGGAGCTCCATGGGTTTGAGAATTTAATATCCCAGCCTTTGTTGAGCATCCAGTCGAATATCAGCCTCGAGATCAGTAATGAACAGAACAGCGAGGTTACGATACCGATCATCAAGGTAGTTGCAAAGCCCTTTATTGGGCCTGTACCGAACACCAATAATATTAAACCTGTAATGAAGGTACTAATGTTCGAGTCTAATATAGACCAAAGGGCATGTTTAAAACCATCATTAACAGCTATCCGGATAGATTTACCTACAGCCAATTCTTCACGCACACGTTCATAGATCAGTACGTTGGCATCAACCGATATACCGAGCAACAAAATTATACCAGCAATGCCGGGCATGGTTAATACGGCATTTATACCGGCCAGCACGCCGATGAGGAAGAACATATTCACGATAACGGCAACCACCGCAACAGTACCCGCACGGTTGTAGTAAGCTATCATAAATATAAGAACCACCACAAAGCCCAATACGCACGACAGCAAGCCTGCATGTATAGCTTCCTGGCCTAACGAAGGGCCTACAACAGCATCGGTGACGATGACAGCCGGAGCAGGTAAACGGCCTGCCCTTAACACGCTGGCCAGTCCTTTTGTATCTTCGGCTGTAAAATTACCAGAAATACTTGAGCTACCGTTTGGAATAGGATTATCAACATAAGGCGATGAATAAACATTATTATCCAGCACAATAGCGATAGACTGGTGGGTTTTTGATGCCTCAGTAGTTACCTCAGCCCATTTTTGCGCACCAACGCTGTTCATTTCCATCAGCACTTCGTGCTTGCCCTGGGGGTCGATATCATCACGGGCGTCAGTGATCACACCGCCGTCCAGTACCGGGCCATTATTAACGCCTGCGAGTTTTATAGCATAAAGGTCAAAAACCTTTTTGTTTTTTAAATTAGGATTAGCATTAGGTTTTACACCCCACAAAAATTTCATATCGTGCGGGGTTGCCGCTTTACCTTCCGGGCTGTTCAAAAGCGCGTTCACCCGGGCTGTATCCTTTAGCTGGGCTTCGCCTACAACCGGGCCTGGTACAAATTGAATTTGTTTGTTCTGGTCCTGGTAGTAAAGAGGGTTCAATACGAGAAATAAACGGTTCTTTGCAGCAGCAGTTTGTCTGCCTGTTAGTTTCGAGGTGTCTTTAGCAGTACTTTTTTGCACCTTGTTTAACAGCGAAAGGCCGTTTTTAGCGCTATCGTTTTTTGTTTTTGCAGCAGAAAGCAGTGTTGTAGCAGGTTTTGCTATTGCAACTGCCGTTTTTGCATTGGTGTCTTTTTTTGCAGTATCTGTTCCTGCAGATTTAACGTTTGAAACAGCGGTGTTTATAGCTGAAATGGCTTCAAAGCCCGGGCCGGGTTGACCTTGCTGGTTGGCATTTTCAAAAGTTTCGTAAAATTCGAGTTTAGCGGAGGTTGATAAAAGGGCACGTACATGGGCTTCGTTCTTAACAGCCGGCAATTCTATCAGGATACGGTTTGTACCCTGTTGCTCCTGTATGGTGGGCGAAGTTACGCCTAACTGGTCGATACGATTGCTCAGGATGGTGAACGACTGGTCGACAGCTGTTTTCGCTTCACTTTGCAGAAACTTTTCAACTTCTGCATCTGATGAGTTGAATTTAATATTATCCGAGTTGTCTTTGGTTGCAAAAAGCGAAGCCAGTTTACCACTTGGGTTTAACTTTTGATAAGCATCAACGAAAAGCGTAATATAGTCCTTGTCGTTACCAGTGACCAGGCTTTCGGCATTTGCAGTAGCCAACGCCTGGTTAAATACCACATCAGGATTGTCATTGGCTAATTTCTTTACCAGGTCATGCAGCGATATCTGCATGGTAACGCTCATGCCGCCTTCAAGGTCGAGGCCGAGGGCAATCTCATTTTTCTTACAATATTCGTAATCGTGGCCTAAAATAGGATAGACGGGTAGATTGGATACCGAGTCGAGATAAGCCTGGTACTTTTGCTCATCTCCGTTTGCGTAAGTGCTCGCATCGCTCTCAACTTTATGGGTTACCCACGTAAATGATATTTGGTATAAACACACTATTGCCAGTATAATGGCGAAAAATTTAACAACCCCTTTACCTTGCATCTTTTATTTTATATGTAATGAATTAGTTTATAAGCCTTTTTAAAATAGACGGCAAATCTAATAAAATTTTGTAAGCACGAAATTTTAAATTAAAACAAAATAACACCTCAAAATGTCAGTCGCGCTCAAGCGTTATGAACGAGTAGGGATAAGGGTTTTTCTCATCAGGCTGATAATCTTCGCGCGCCGTTTCTTTCCATTGTTTGTAATCGATCTCTGGGAAAAACGTATCCGCGTCAAAGTTTTGGTGAATGATAGTGAGATACATGCGATCTGTAAGGTGCATGGCCAGTTGGTATATTTCGGCGCCGCCGCCAATAAAAACTTCATCCTCGCCTTTGCATAAAGCCAGCCCGTCTTCGATAGATTTCACCACCTCGCAGCCGGGAATGGTAATATCCTGCCGGGTAACTACAATATTCCTGCGCCTGGGCAATGGCTTACCAACGGAGTCGAATGTTTTACGACCCATGATGATTGTGCGGCCGGATGTAACATCCTTAAAATGCTTTAGGTCCTTGGGCATATGCCATAGTAGCTGGTTGTTTTTCCCTATGGCGTTATTTTCGCCTATTGCGACGATGATGGCTACTATCATGGGTTAATGGAGACTAAATGTTCTTCTATCCAGGCTTTTATTTCATCAAAACGAATTTCTCCGCTGCTGGCAGCAATAGTCATTTTGTACTTTTCGTCGTCGAAAGCCATCATGTCATAGTCAAAAAGTTGTAACAGCGTTCTCGGCAAAACATAAGCGGTGCGTTTATTCCCATCCATAAACGGATGATTTATGATTAGGCTTTCAAGAATTGCAGCAGCTTTATCGGCAGGAGTTTCATATAATTCTTGCTGATCAAAAGTTTGAAATGGCCTTGCAAGTGACGCAAGTAATGCCCCCTCATCTCTTATACCGCTACTTCCACCATATTCCTGAATCGATTTATGATGGACGTATAATGCATCTTCTAAAGTGATCATTCAGCTAAACGTCTTAGTAAGTCGGCATCTTCCTCGAAGATTTTATCAATAATCTTTCTTATATCTTTTTTAGCTGACGGCGGCTGAATAGAGTTTATATAATTTAGAACTTCGGGCAAAGCAGTTTCAGGCACCTTGTCTACTGCCTGATGGATAGCGGTTTTTAATTCCAATGTTGTCATAATACAAATTTACAAAATACTTTGTACAAAATTTATACCGCCACGATGCCTTTAATATGCGGCCAGGGATCATAATTCTCCAACTCAAAATCGTCAAATTTAAAATCGAAGATATCTTTTACCTCAGGATTTATCTTCATAGTCGGCAGCGGTCGCGGCTCACGGGTGAGTTGTAGTTTTACCTGGTCGAAGTGATTGTTGTAAATATGCGCATCGCCAAAGGTGTGGATGAAGTCGCCGTATTGCAGGCCGCAAACCTGTGCCATCATCATGGTGAGCAAAGCATAGGAGGCGATATTGAAAGGTACGCCCAAAAATATATCGGCACTGCGCTGGTAAAGTTGGCAGGAAAGTTTGCCATCCAATACATAAAACTGGAATAGCGTATGGCAGGGCGGGAGGGCCATCTGGTTAACATCGGCCACGTTCCAGGCGGATACGATCATCCGGCGTGAATCGGGATTGTTTTTTATTTGGTTAACAACCTGTTTGATCTGGTCGATATGACCGCCGTCCGGCGTTGGCCATGAGCGCCACTGGTAGCCGTAAACCGGACCGAGGTTGCCTTCGGCATCCGCCCACTCATCCCAAATCCGTATGCCGTTATCTTTCAGGTATTTTATATTGGTGTCGCCGCTTAAAAACCATATCAGCTCGTAGATGATGGATTTGAGGTGCAGCTTTTTGGTGGTCACCAGCGGAAAGCCATCCTGCAAATTAAAACGCATCTGGTAACCGAATACGCTTATCGTCCCCGTGCCGGTACGGTCGTGCTTTTGTGTGCCGGTATTCATTACGTGGCGCATCAGGTCGAGATATTGTTTCATATTTAGTTGATTGAGTTGAGTGGTTGATTGAGTGAATGGTTTTTAAACGACATTAACTTAGTGAACCAAATACAAAGGAAATTAATCTATTTTTACCATCCTACTGATGTTTAAAAATAGACATCCTGTTAACAATACCGTATGATTATTTTTCCGAATGCCAAAATCAATATCGGCCTTAATATTACGGAGCGCCGTGCCGATGGTTACCACAATCTTGAAACTATTTTCTATCCCATAAAAATTAATGATACCCTCGAAATTATAGAAAGCGATAAACTGACCTTTGAATCATCAGGCTTGCCAATTCCGGGCAGGATAGAAGATAACCTTTGCATTAAGGCCTGGCACTTGTTGAAAAAAGATCATGATATACCGCCGGTGAAGATATATCTCCATAAACACATACCAATAGGCGCGGGGCTTGGCGGTGGCTCATCAGACGCGGCGTTTTTCATTCGCTTAATGAACAAAACATTTGAGCTTGGCCTTGATGTTGAGCAAATGCAGGACTACGCCCGTACCCTCGGTGCGGACTGTGCTTTTTTTATAGAAAGCAAGCCGGTATTCGCTTACGAAAAAGGGGATATGTTTAAACCGGCTAATGTCAACTTGTCGGCTTACCACATTGTGCTGGTGATGCCTCCTGCACATGTATCTACCTCCGAGGCCTATCGGGGCATAAGGCCGGCTGCTGTAAAAAAATCTCTGAATGAGTTAATCGCTAAACCTGTTGGCGAATGGAAGAAATATATTAAAAATGATTTTGAGGAATCCATTTTTAAGAACCATGCCGTTATTCGCGGCGTAAAAGCGGCGCTGTATGATGCAGGCGCGTTGTATGCCAGTATGAGCGGGAGCGGGGCTTCGGTATTTGGAATATTTGAGAAATTGCCCGACATGTCCCATCTGGAAAAAGATAATGAGGTGTTTTATGATATCTGAACCGAATTTAAGGATTTGATATTGATTTGCGAAGTTTCAAAAACTTCGTAAATCTGTTATCCTCAACAATTAAAGAACAAACTTCCGAAGTTTTTAAAACTTCGGAAGTTAACGCGTCAGTTCAGATAAGTATCCTGAAGATATGCTGAATTCGTTTAATCCTGGTTTAAACCCCCGCATCCTCACTTACACCACGCCCTATACCTTCAACCCAATCCTTTTCGCCCCAGTCTTTGGCTACAGCCGATAATAGGCGGTCGTGAGCGAGGGTTGCGGCTGGCATGGGGGTTTGTGTCAGTTGGGCGAGTTTAACGGCAAGGCGGGCATCTTTATAGCCTAATCTGGTCTTGAAGCCTACAGGCTCGTATGTCTTGTTGGCAATTAGCTTTCCGTAGTTCTGATAAATGGGCGCGTTGAAAATAGTCGACCCGAAAAAGTTTGCAACCTGTGCCCTGTCGAGGCCGCTCTTTTCGGCAAGCGTAAATGCTTTGACATCATTTCAAGCGATGCGATGATCATAAAGTTCCCGGCGATCTTTACCACATTGGCGCCGCCAACTTTTTCACCGAAATCGATAACGCCTTGTCCCAGGCAATCCAGTACAGGCCGGGCGATTTCTTTGGCGGACTTGTTACCTGATGTGCATATCCAGAGCTTTTTGGCAGCGGCTGCGTCGGGCCGTCCGAAAACCGGTGACGCGATGCAATGATTGCCTGCTGCTTCGTGGACTTTAGCCAGCTCTTCGGAGGTGTCAGGCCCGATGGTGCTCATGGAAATATGCACGGCACTTTTTGGTAGCGTTTTCAGTATCCCATCGGCCCCCGTTACTGTTTCTTTTACGATCTCATCTTCGGATAACATCGTAATGATAATGGGAACATTTTCCGCTGCCTCTGCCGGCGTTTTGCAGGCGGTAACGGAAGCCTGGTCAAGCCCATTTATTTTTGAAGCGGTGCGATTGTAAACCTGCAGGTGATACCCTGCGGCGATTAAATTTTTGGCCATGTTGAGGCCCATATTACCCAGGCCGATGAAGCCGATTTTCTTTTCCATGATGATAGATATTTGATTTATGTAAAACTGCAAATCAAAATCCAAAATCAGAAATAGGGGTTAGCTGATATAATTCCTGTCTTCGTCGCTTAGTGTATCAGGACGGGCATCGTCCATTTCATCATAATGAACGTGCCCGAATTTTTGTCGCCTGCCCGGCCGGCCGGCCATGTAGCCCAAAATAAACGCGATAACAACTGCTACCAGTACCATGTGTTTTTTTGATACGCTGCCAAAGATTATGGTAGCATTTGTTGAGTAAATGATCTCGAGCAATATTATGATTAGCAGTATTGCCATCAGGGTCATGATAATGGTTTTGGGCCTCATTGTTCGCAGGGTTTGATTATTACAAGGTAAGGGTTTTAATTATTAATTGAGGATTTATAGGAATAAAAAATGATGGGAGTGGATTGATGCTGTTTCGATAAATCGAAATAGGCGTGTTTTTTCATCCGACTACAATTTTAAAAAATCCGATGATGATTAGCTATTGTTTGAAATAATGATAAGAGTTCGACAATTGCCTTTTTCAGTATTTCTAAAAATCAGCATTGCAAATAATGCTCATCTAATCTACCTGATTTTTAAAATTCCATTTTGATTAAGCTGTCATCTCCATATACACCATAATTCTTAATTCGTCAATAAATAGTTCAGTACACTTTGGCGGATTTTATATGGGTGAATGGTGGTTGTATTTTTAAAGTTTAAGTATTTTAATATAAGTAATTGATTTTTAGCTTTTTGTTTACCTTAAATTTGCACAGGAAACACGATTGCTAATTATTTTGGTAATTTGATAATCGGGTTAATGTGAAAATTATAAACTATGAATTTATATAAAATAAATAAATATTTGATTAATAGATAATTATATATTTTACATGAATCAACTTACCTACTTTGTTTGCGCTATAATCCAGCATTAAATCCATGTTTTTTCATTATTATTACTATCTTTTCAAATGCAAATCTCAATACACTTTATGTAAACCCGGTTTCTCCTCTGTGCGATGAAAATTTGTCAGTTGATGTATTCATCTCTTTTTGAAAAATAATTCCTTAAAACGCTTTAAAATGCCTTGGATGCATATGCGTTTTCTAATCCCCTACCCCAGAGGACGGAACGGGTGAGCAAAGGTTTTAAACTAAAATCGGGCAAAAATTATCCCTTTTTTAAACGGTTTATTTGCTTTTTGGCGAGGGGAAAAAGGAAGATAGTTGACAGGATAACGGCAGCGCCGACCCAAAAGCCGGGTGATAGTTTTTTCATGTCGCCAAAAAAAATGAAAGCCATGATGATGCCATAAACCGGCTCGAGGTTGGTGATGAGCGCTACTTTGAATGCTGAAAATTCCTTCATTACCGATACCCCTGCAACATAGGCCAGCGAGGTACAAACGGTGCCGAGGATAAGCAGGTAGCCAATGTCAGCTGCTTTTAAATTCATCGCTTCGCCATAACCATGGGTGAAAAACAGGTATATGGATATCCATACAAAAGCGCCTGACAACTCATAAAACGTTATCACCGGTGCTGCTATTTTCTTCACCTGGCGTGAGTTTATGATGGGGAAAAGACTGCCGCAAACAGCGCTCAACAAGCCGAAAATGATACCCTTAGTGTATTGGGTTTCAAATTCGAATATCAAAAATATGCCTGTTATAATGAAAACGCCGGCTATTATTTCGAGTTTTGATATTCGGGTTTTGTTGATGAGCGGCTCAAAAACGGCGGTGAATAAGGTAATGGATGACAAACAAACCAGTGTTACCGAAACCGTCGAGAGCTTTATCGCTCCGAAAAAAAGTATCCAGTGAGCGCCTACTAAAGCGCCTGTAGCGAGCAGTTGAAATATGGTTTTCCGGCTTATCTTGTACGAGGTTTTATTGAATTTAAAATAGAGAAAAAGCGATACCGAAGCGATCATTACACGGTACCAAACCAGCTGTACTGCGGCTATAGAAATGAGCTCGCCGAGGATGCTGGTAAAGCCCCAGATAAAAACCGTGAAATGCAGGATGATCAGGTTTTTGTTTACGCCCGGTGATTCATTCGGCGACATTATTTTGGCGCTCTTGCAAGTAAATAATAGCCCATCAGGCCGAATATTACGTTAGGCATAAAGGCTGAAAGTAAAGGCGGCAGCGCTCCTTTTTCGGCAAAAACAAAGGCAAATTTGTTTACGATGATATACCCGAAACAGAGAAATATCCCTATTCCCAAAGGCAACCCAATGCCTCCGCGAACCTTTCTTGAGGATATGGAAACGCCTATCAGCGTAAGCACAAAAGTTGAAAAAGGATATATGAAACGGTTGTATTTTTCGTACAGCATATTATTCAAAACGCCTGAGCCGCGTATCTTTTCTTTGGCTATATCACTGTTCAAAACACTTAACGACATGGCATCGTAGGTGTCGTCGTGGAGCACATCAAAGTCTGCCGGGCGCATATCCAGCGCAGTATCCAGGTGCCTGCCCGCTACCTGTTTTTCGTGTAAACCATTCACATAACGAATAATGCAGTTGTCAAGGCTCCACACTTTTTTCACCGAATCAAATGTAACGGTCGGCGAGTAAAGCTTTTCTTTCAGGTCGTCACCATTAAATTTTTCGAGTATAAAAGTATAGCCAGTATGCGTTGGCGCATCAAACTTGTCCATGTAAATATAGGTATGGCTATCTAGTTTCAGGTGCACTTGTGCCTTTGTAGGGTCCTGGTCGCCGTTAAAGCCGTGCGAATTTTCAAAGTCGTTTTTCAGCCGGTTGGTATAGGGGATGAGGTACACATTGGCAAAAAACGATGTTATAAATATCAATGCCGAGGCAATAAAATAAGGTCGTAAAAAGCGGTTAAAGCTGGCCTTGCCGCTCAGTATCGGCACAATTTCGGTTTGGTTGGCCATCTTTGCCGTAAAGAATATCACCGCCAGAAAGTTAATGAGCGGCGACAGCATATTGATATAAAACGGAATAAATCCGGCATAGTACTGGAAGGCGATCTGCTCAACCGTTGCATGTTTGGAAAGGAAATTATCCAGGTGTTCGGATATATCGAACACCACCGATATCACAATAAATATCCCAAGTGTAAACACAAAAGTGCCCAGGTATTTGCCAATAATATACCTGTCGATTACTTTGATGTATTTGTGATATAGTTCTTTCATTAAACCAGCCCCCTCTAAATCTCCCCCGGTAGGGGAGACTTGGGAATCTTTTTTTTTGTTTCTTTTAAAGCCCTCCCTACCGGGGAGGGTTTGGGTGGGGCTTTTATAACCGTTCCCCCAATCTCCCAACCATAACCCTTTTCCAATCATAAAACTCCCCGCTGATGATCTTTTCTCTTGCTGTTTTTACCAGCCACAGGTAAAAATGCAGGTTGTGCAGCGTAGCTATTTGCGCACCCAGCATCTCGCCGCTATGTATCAAATGGCGCAGGTAAGCTTTGCTGTAAACCGTATCGGCAAACAGGTCGCTATCCGCCTCGATGGGCGAAAAATCATCCTTCCACTTCTCATTTTTAATGTTGATAATGCCGTTTTTTGTAAACAGCATACCGTTGCGGGCATTACGCGTAGGCATTACACAGTCAAACATATCAATACCTAACGCAATATTCTCCAAAATATTTACCGGTGTGCCTACGCCCATCAAATAACGTGGTTTTTGCTCCGGTAATATATCGCATACAATTTCCGTCATGGCGTACATTTCTTCGGCCGGCTCGCCAACCGAAAGGCCGCCGATGGCATTGCCTTCGCGACCGTAAGATGCAATAGTTTCGGCAGATTTTATGCGTAAATCTTTATAAACTGACCCTTGCACAATGGGGAATAGTGTCTGGCTGTAGCCGTATTTAGCCTCCGTACTATCGAACCGTTCGCAGCAGCGTTTCAGCCAGCGGTGCGTCATGTCGAGCGACTTTTTTGCATATCCATATTCGCAGGGATAAGGCGTGCACTCATCAAACGCCATGATTATATCCGCGCCGATAATGCGCTGTATATCCATCACATTTTCCGGCGTAAACAGGTGTTTTGAGCCATCGATATGTGAGCGAAAAGTAACCCCTTCTTCTTTTATTTTTCGCACTTCAGTAAGCGAATACACCTGGTAACCGCCGCTATCGGTGAGTATCGGCCTTTCCCATCCGTTGAATTTGTGCAAACCGCCGGCGCGTTCCAGCACATCCAAACCCGGCCGCAGATATAAATGGTAGGTATTACCTAATATGATCTGCGCTTCAATATCATCCCGCAACTCGCGCTGGTGTACGGCTTTAACCGTACCGGCAGTTCCCACTGGCATAAAAATAGGCGTTTGTATGGTGCCATGGTCGGTGGTGATCTCACCCGCGCGGGCCTTTGAAAGCGGATCTTTAGCTGTTAAATTGAATTTCATTATTGAGGGGGCAAAGTTAACAATTTTAGCGGCACACACCGTAGTTTTAATGGGGTTGATAATGGATGGAATCACTTGACTACCTGTCGCGCTCCGTTTACTCACCTCCGTAGGAGTCCTTTGGACCGACATCGCTTCGCTTGTCGCCCTCTCTTCGCTGCGCGGAAAGAGGGTAGCTACATTTTTTTATTTGAAATTTAAAAAGGCCGCGTGTGGCCTTGTGCGATGCCTTTCCTTTTTAAGGGAAAGGAGGAGGATAGGGTCAGCTTATGCGCCATGTAAGCGGGACTTTATTATGATGTTTTTATAACGATCGGTTTTAAACATGGAGTGTTCGAAACATAAATCTCCGGCACAAATATTGCGTGGGGTGTCATTCTGAGCTTGTCGAAGGACGCGGGCAAAGGCCCTTTACGTCATATATAATCGCTATGTATAGTTTGCAATGCCCAACGCACATGCTTCGACAGGCTCAGCATGACACCCTTTCTTATTCTTCGAACAAAACCCATCGCTATGTTTGATTGAACTGAATTGCACACTTGATACTGAATGATTTCGCAGTTTTAACGTACTTTAACGCATAAACTGCCGTTGCGAAAAAATAATTTAATTAAATTTGGTAAGATTGGACTGTCGCCTGCCGGCTTGTCAAAAATATCGATGAGGAAACTATTACTATCTGTTTTATTCGTACTGCCATTATTCGCCGTTGCGCAAAACAACTATTATAATGATGGTGTAAAAGCGCTCCGGGAAAAGGATTACAAAAGCGCTGAAAACTATTTCAATATGTCGCTTGCTATCAACCCCAATAATGCCGATGCATATAATTATCGTGGGCTAACGAAAGGCGAGGCCGGCGATTATAAAGGCGCTATGGATGATCTCACCAAGCTCATCTCGCTTAACCCTAAGTCTGCGGATGCCTACTCCAGTCGCGCACATATAGAAATCCTGATGGATTACTACAACAGCGCGGTTTCCGATTGTAACCAGGCCATATTTTTAAACCCTTCGAGCGACGTGGCCTACAACAACCGTGGCGAAGCGGAATATAACTTAGGCAAGTATGATGCAGCTATTGCCGATTTTACAAAAGCCATTGAGCTTAACCCTAAAAATGCCGATGCATACGTTAACCGTGGTAAAAGCAAAATGGCGCAAAAAAGCTACGATGGAGCGGTGGTAGATTACGACAAAGCAATGGATATAAACCCCGACCTTGCGGTTGCTTACATAAACCGGGCGATTTTAAGAAAAACGATACACGATCAGAGCGGGGCGTTTGCCGATGCTGATAAAGCAGTTGCCATCGCCCCCAAATTTGAGAATGCCTATACTACACGAGGCGATATAAAGGTAGACCAGGATGACACAGTAGGGGCAATGGCCGATTACAACCAGGCCATAACGCTAAACCCCAGGTATGCAGATGCCTGGCTCGGGCGGGGAAAGCTAAAATTAAGGTTTAAAGACACTACAGGGGCCGACTCTGATGATAATAATGCTGTAGCGCTCCGGCCTAATTATTCGATGGCTTATTATAGCCGGGGAGATGTGAAAAATATGTTGAATGATGTGGATGGCGCTATTGCCGACTTAACCACATCCATCAATTTGAACCCCCGCTACGCACCCGCTTATCATGACCGTGGCCTCGCCCGCACGAGGAAACAGGATTCGATAGGTGCGTTTAATGA